>Ga0247611_10001250_pt1 | contig 46185 bp, 68 predicted proteins | sample 177DNAGHGhighgp2_FD_192422 | JGI IMG/M metagenome (GOLD analysis project Ga0247611, IMG submission 192422) | Sheep rumen microbial communities from Palmerston North, Manawatu-Wanganui, New Zealand - 1770 DNA GHGhigh gp2 | ecosystem: Host-associated > Mammals > Digestive system > Stomach > Rumen... | reverse complement strand
TTTAAAAAAAAAATAAAAAAAAAAAAAAAAATGAATTATTGAAGAAAAAAGAAAATTAAATGAATGAAAAAAAATGGAAAAGTAAAATTTACACAAAGCACCCCCCTTTTTCAATCGCCTCCTACTTCCTTCATATAGATCACCACACACACATACGACTTTTTTTGACTTTCATTTTTTTTGACAATACGCACATACGAGATTTTTTAGAAATTAAAAATATCGTCAATGTCTGCTGTGCTACAAATCAATCTGTTAAGTGCAGATTTATAAGGTTTTTCTTCTGTATTGCTTTCAATCAATGCCATCATCGCATAAACCATTGCATCCATTCTATCGGGTGATTTTCCTGTTCCATCGTAATCAAGCATCTCTTGATTTAATAACTCTAAATTGTTTATTTTTGAATCGTAGTTGTAATAATCAATTTGCCTTATTTGTTTTGCATCGTATAAGTTTTTTACTGCTTGTGCTCTTGCAAGTTTTGGATTATCAAATCTATTTATTGCCTCATATTCTTTTATTGCATTTGCTCGTTTTAACACAAAATTTAAATTCAAATTAAGTTTCTTTTTATCTTTGACCATAATGATGTTATTTTGCAATAAATCACCACCTTGGTTTGTTTCTATTGTTATGTTTGGTGTTTCCCATTTTACACATAAACCCAAAACAATACTTGCCCATTCATTTGGTGTATAACGATCGCTACGATCTTCCAAGATGTAATAAATGCCATCTCCATACCCACAAACTACAATTCCGGTAAGGTCACTTTTGCTGTTTGCTGTCACAGCCGGATCTATACCGATAAAAATATTTGTAATATTTGCTGTGTATTTTAATTCGTTTATTGATAACCCGTTTAAATTATGGTTTTTACTTTCTTGGAGCTGTGAATAATCAAATAGTGCATTTTGCTTTGAATCTAAAAATTCGCCTTCTGCAAATCTTCGTTTGTAATCTTCCCCATAACTGCATAATTCATTTTCAATATAATCTTTATCAATGTTATCTTGATTATCTATTGGGTTAAGTTTTTCAATATACATCTCTTTAATTCTATCATCTTTAAGCGGTTCATCTGTAATTGGGTTTTTCTTTTCTATAAAAAATTTATAAGTCCAATGTGTTTTATATGGTGGATTAAAATCATAAAATTTCATCGTTGGAAGATTTAAGATTTTTCCCTTATAAATAATTTCTCTTTTACTTGCAAGACCAGAGCTTGCTTGAAGTTTATTATAATCAATCTCACTACATTCATTGAAATAAATTGTGCTCATTTCTGTACCAAGTCCTTTTTCTATATTATCCAAACCTTTTAAAATTATTTCAGAACCATTTGGAAAAATTATTGTAAGCTCACTTTCATTGAATTTGCATTTATCAAAAATTTTTTTAAATTCAGGTATCGCTCGCATTTGATTTTTCAATGTGTCGTTCCATATTGACGCTTTTATTGATGCTCTTGTTTTTCTTACTATAACATGTTTTGAACGAGGTGCAATTAGTGCCCTGTTTATTATCATTGATAAAAGAAAAAAAGTTTTACCACTTCTACGGCCTCCAAATAAACAAATTTCTTTATATTTTGTGCTTAATGTTTGGTGGGTATCCTGTAAAATTTTTAATTGTTTTTTTGTATATTTAAAATCATTCATCTTCATTATTATTTACTTCTTTTATTTGTTCAAGATAATTTGAAAAACTGTTTTCTATATCTTCCTCGCATTCATTTATTGCAACTTCTTTTGGTTTCTCATCTTTAACAATTTGAGTTTGTATTGCAGTGAAGAATACTTGTGCTTGTTCTTTTGAAATCTTTATTTTGTTTTCAGTTATTTTTTGTTTTGCTTTTGCTACTTCAATTTTGTTTGTAAGTGCAAATTTTTCATTTTGTGTGATATGTTTGTCTCTATTTTGTATTTTTTTTAGTTCATCTAAATAACCATTCAATTCTTCTTCTTGTTTTTCACTATCTTGTTTATGTTTATTAAATTCATCCGAAAGATTGTTATATTGTTGCAAAACAGCACTGGTATAACCAACAATACTCATATCTTTTCCTGATTGCAAGTTTCCTTTTAGATTTTCAACTAATCTTAAAGATTTTGTTTTTTTCCCTTGTATTGTTGAAATTTCATTTAAAACTTGTTCTATTTCTCCAAGATCGTCAAAACATTGTATTATTTTTGTTATTTCTTCTGTTATTATACGATAATGATTTCTTGAAAGATTTATAATTTGCTCTTGCATATACTTTCTGCTTCTTTTTCCTTGTTTTAAACAATTAGAAATTATACCAATTATTTCTCTTAAACTATCTTGGTTTAATTCACTAATTCTAATATTTTGAAAAAAAACATTTTCATTTACTATTTTTTTTTTACTTCCTTGTGTCATTGTTCATACTTTTAAAACAATCTGATATAATTTTTGTTATTATATCAATAAAACGTTTATCTTGTAAAATACAATCAAAAAAATTTTGTTTTTTTTCGTTTAAAAATTCTTGCTCTTTTATTAGCGTTTTTATGTTGTTTTTAACAATTTTATTTTCCTCTTCAACAAATTGAATTTCGTTTAAATAATTTTTACAACTGCTATAACCAATTAATAACTTATTACCGCCACAACCAATTATAGCTTTTTCAACATCGTCAAAATATGAATTTTCTAAAAAGTCATTTCTATCACCATCTTTATCATACATTTTCTCATTTATTTTAGTCAAAACGCCTGCTGGTTGTTGCAACAATAATAATATAACTTTATAAATATTGTCTCTTTTAACATCAATTAAAATATTATCAGCAATATCCCATTCAAATCTTTCAACAACATAACTTTTTTTTTTATTATTTAAAATTGTCTTATTTTTTTTTCTGTCAAACAGGTATTTTGCGTAACTGTCATCTGGAATATAAATTTTCCATTTTTCTAAAAAACTTCCACTATCAAAAACATCCCTCATAAAAAAAACATTAAAAAATTAAACTAAAATCTTCTTCATTATTATTTGTCTTTTTATCTGATAAATCTTTTCTTATTTTATCTATAAAATCTCTTTGTCGTTCAACTTGTCTAAATAAATCATTATTTTCATTTTGTTTGTTTTCAATAAAACTTTCATAATAAGTATAATCCGGGCATTTCTTATCGTGCATTTCTCCGTCTGAACGCCATTTTTCCTTTTCACACCATTTCAAAACAAAGTTAAAAATACTATAAACATTACTATTTTTATTTTTTATCCATTCATTGTACAACCGCAATAAAGTTTCTTGTTTATTTTGTTTTTTATCTTGTCTTGTTTCTTTTTCAAGCAAATTATACAAATCATCAATAAATTTTCTCATTGTTATTGTAATTTTATCTGTTGGTTTTTGCTCTTTATAAAAAATATTTGTTGGTAGTAAGCAATTATATAGCAAATTTACATACCAATAAGGCGAATATCCTTTATTTATCGCTTCTTCTATTTGTCTTTGTGATGCAAATGTAAAATAATTGGCTAAATTAAACCATTTTTTTTGTAAAATCATATTTTCATCGTTTAAAACTCTAAAAAAAATATTTTTTTTGTTATTTTCGTCAATGTTTATCTGTGTCATTCCACATATTTTGTCGTTAAAATCTTTATTTTCATCTGTTTTTTTCGTTAGAAAAAAGGAGGTGGAGGTGGAAGGAGGTGTTGGTGTATCCTCACGCGCGCGCGTATCCTCCTCTCCACCCTTTTCTTTTTCTTTAAGAGGGGGATTATAAGGGGGGGATTTTTCTTTTTCTTTTGTCTCCTGGTGTCTCCTGGATGTCTCCTTGATGTCTCCTAATGTCTCCTGGGCGACAGGAGACATATTTTTTAATTCATTATTTATTGTGTTTAATTTTTCAATCATTGCCAGTGTTTTATGGTCTTTTTCTCCATATTTCTTTTTATATTTTGATATGTTTTTCATTGTTTGTCTCCTGTTTTTTTTTAGTGTCTCCTGGATGTCTCCTAATGTCTCCTGGATGTCTCCTAATGTCTCCTGGAATTTTTTTAATTTTGGGTTGAATTTTGCCATTTTACTTTTTGGTATGCAATAGTTTTTGTCAAGAAGACCAAGCTTTACAAACCATTCAATTATTGTATTCTCTATCCCTATTACTTCTTCTATTGTTAGTTTTGCAAAATTTAATTCAAAATTTTTCAATAAAAAATCTAATGTGTTAAATCTTCTTACATCTTGAATACCATTTGATATTGTTTTAAATATATATTCTTCATATAACGATGAATAAAGTATTTTGTCAAATTTTCTATTATATTTTTTGACAATATTTTTATGCAATGTCTCCCATTTTTCGTTTAATCTAATATCAATTTGTATATTCGCATAAGTAATCATTTTTTATCTTTTTTATCCTTACCAAATAGTTTTTTAAAAAAAATAGAAATTGAAGTAATTTTAGTTTCAAGAAATAATAATCGTAGTGCATGTTTGTTAATTCTCGTATTAAGGTCTAATATTAAATTGTACATTTCTTTATATGTTTTATAATCTCTATCAACTTCTAAATAATGTATTCTTTTTTTTAGTTTGTTATTTTCTTCTATTAGTTTTTCAATTTGTTTTGAAATTTCTTCAAAAGAAATATTATTAGTTATATTTTTTGTATTAATTATAACTTGTTTTTGTTTTTTTTGTTGTTGTCGTTTTTCACTTTTATCATTGTTTGGCAAATCTAAAACTGTTTTATTTTTATTGCTACTAATAATTGTGCCTATATTTGTATGTTTAAAAAAATTTTGCCCGTGTACAATATCTTCATAGTATTCATACTCTTTTAAAACATTTTCATTACTATAAATAGACATAAAAAAAACAACTTTAAAAAAAATTAAAAAGGTATTTCTTCTTCGTCAGATATTTCTTCATTTGCTATATTATTAGTTGGTATTGTATTATCGTTTTGTTCTATATTTTGGTTTCCATTTTTAAAAACTGGCACTAATTTAAAGTTTGGATCTTCTAAATAACACCATTCAGTTGTCAAAGAAATATTTTTTATTGGTTCCCCATTTTTATATTTTACTTCATCACCATCTTTATCCTTTGCTATTGTTGTTGAAGTGTGATAATTAAACACAACGATACTACCATAAAAATTATAATAACTTACATTGTTATTTTCCATTTGCGAAAAAAGATTGTATAAGTTTATATCCTTAACTTTCACATAAATAAGATTTGCACTTTTATATTTTGTTTTACCATCTTTATCTTTTCCGTCATATAAAGAAACTGACAATTTAAATAAACCATATTGTTCTATATAAGTTTCTCCATTTTTCATTTTTCTATCAATCTTTTTCCATTCAATTGCTCTATTTGTTTCTTTATTAACCCATATTTTTGCTGGAGCAACACCATAAGTCCCAAAAGTTTTTATATAAACACCTTCACTCATAATAAAAAAAAATAAACTAATCTATAAAAGTTCCATCTTCATTTTTATTTATTTCCTATTTAATAGTAACTTCTATTGCTTGTTGTATTTTTTCTTGTTTTGGTTGTTCTTTTTTTATTTGTATTTTTCCTTCCATTGTTGCTTTTTCAAATGCTTCAACAATTCCTGTTGTGAAAAATACACCTTTTGCATCTGATGCTAAAACACCTTTTCCATAATGTGAAGCGGAAAATTTTAAACCAACTTTAATACCTTTTTCTAAAATTCTCTCTTCTTTATCAATAACACAAGGAACACAATATTCTCTTTTGTATTGTTCGCCAATTTTAATAAAAGTATTATTTAAAGTTTCACTTAAATATTTTTTAACTCTATAAATAAATAAATCATCTTTTAAAGTGCTTTCTTTATTTTGATTTTCAATAATACTATTAACTACTTCATTTTTACAATTTTCAATCGCTTTATAAAAAGTGCTTTTAAAAACTGATTGCATTGTTTCTTTTTGTTTTTCTGTAAGTTGCAAATCATTTGAAAAAAATTGTTTTTCTATAAATTGCCTTTCAATGTCTTTTACAACATTATCAACCAATTCATTAGATGACAAGCATTTAAATACTTCATCTAATATTTGATTAGATGTTTCTGTCGCCTGTTCTGCAATAGATTTTTCTACTGCAACATTATATAATACTTCTACTCCCATAAAATAATAAAATAAAACTAAATATATAAATTTTATTTAAAAAAATTATTCATCTGCGCAAAAATCATAAATAGTAATTGAACCATTTGTGTTTTTTTGAATTCTTACAGCAACATCAACTTTTGGCTTTGTTCTTCCGCTTAGCCAATTATTCAAGGTACACCTTGTGATATTGTTTTGTTTGCAAAAATCACTTCTCGTTAAATTATTGTCTATTAAATAATTTGCGAAAACTTTATTTAATTTTTTAAGCAACATAAAAATGTGTTTTTTTTAAAAAAAAAATATTTTCTAATTGTCAAGTTTTTTTTATTGTTAATTGCTCTTTTCCATTTTTTTCTTGCTTTTTATAATCATTATGTTATAAAATAAGTGTAAAGTTTATGACAAACATTGAAAAAGCAAAGGAGTTATTAAAGACAATGAATGAGAGTGAAAGATTGGAGTTAATAAGATTATGTAATGTTGAAAACACTAAATTAAAGATTGATAATATTTATTTACAATTTAACAATAATCATCATTGTCCTTATTGTAATAGTAATAAAATTAAAAAGAATGGTAAAGCATTAGGTAAATATCCACAATTTAAATGCAATAATTGTAAAAAAAACTATTCAACAAAAACAAACACTATATTTCAGGGAACACATAAAAGTATTATTGTTTGGCAAGAATATATTGAATTATTTAGTCAAGGTAAATCGTTATCTTATATTGCAAAAGAGCTAAATATGAATATTAAAACTGCTTTCTATTGGAGACACAAAATATTAAAGGTTTTAACTAAAAAAGATGATAATGATAAATTAGGAGGTATTATTGAAGCAGACGAGACATTTTTTGAGGAAAGCCAAAAGGGAGCAAGAAATGTAAAAGGAAGAGATGCAAGAAAAAGAGGTTATACATCTTATAGTTATACAAAGAAAAATAAAGTTTGTGTATTAACAGCAATAGATAGGAACAAGGCAAGTTTTACAAAACATGTTGGAATTGGTGGTTTAGAAAAAGATGATGTTATGCTCTTACAAAGACATTTAGTTAAAGATAGTGTGTTAATAACAGATGGAAATAGAACTTATAGAAATTTACACGATATTAAATTAAAATCATTAAAGTTTGGAAAACCTGAAAACAAGGTTTATCATTTGAATACTATAAATAGTTTTCACTCACATTTAAAGAAATTTATGATTAGATTTAATGGTGTTGCAACGAAATATTTAGATTATTATGTTGAATATTTTAAGAATATTAAAGATAATATAGACATATTTACTGCATTATTAAATAATGCTTGTTATTGTAGAAATATTGATATAAGAAATAAGAGAGTTTGTTTTGAGAGAATGAAGTTTTAGTTTAAAACAATAATTCAATTATATCACATTTAAATTTACACTCATTATTTTTTTGGTTATTTTTTAATATCAAAATTTCATTATCGGTTATTTCTTTTAATATTTTTTGACAATCACCTTTTTCGTATTCTTTAAAAATTTCTTTAAAAATTTTCAAATATTCTTCGTCATTTAGTGGTTTTTTAAAATGCTGTTGTATCTCTAATTTATTTTGTAATTCTTTGCATTTTCCGTCAAAATGCATTGATAAAAAATCTTCAAAATTCATATAGCTATATTTAATATCTATTTTTGCTTTATTTCTTTTCTTATTTATTGTTTCTATATTTGTTATTATGTTTTTTTGTTTGTCATTATACAATATATCTTTATCAAGCCAGACGTAAATTGCATCTGGTTTTGATTTTGAAAATTCCTTAATATAAGTTTTAAGATTTTTTATATCAGTATTGCCCGATAATGTTTTAATGATTATTTGTTTACCTATATTATTGTCTCTAAAATATCTATTTATGATTGTTAGATAACTTTTTTCGCTCTTTCCTTCACATATTATGTAATAATTTATCATAAAGTAATATAAGGAATACCGCCATATTCACCGTTCATATATTGTTTGGAAAAATCAGTTATATTTCTTACACCTTTAATTTTATTTAATATTTGTATTGTTGTTCCTGTTTTTGTCGTATTGTTAAAAATATAAATTTCAGTTTTCCTTAATTCATTCATAATTTCTATACAATGTGTAGTAAAAAATAATTGCGATTTTTGAGAATTATATTGTGTTGTTTTAAACATCTTTATTAGAGATTTTACCAATAAAGGATGTAAAGATTTTTCAATTTCATCAAAAAATATAACTTCCCCTTCTTTTAGAGCTTTTAACCAAAAACCCAATAATGAAAATAAAGTTCTCGTTCCTAAACTTTCTTCTTTTAAATTAAATTCAATCAAATCTCCGTTTATATTTTTATGAAAAGTTTTAACTTCATTATCTTTTTTAACTTCAATTTTAACATTCTCTTTTTCAATTCTATCTATAATTTCTTGTTCTTCTGTGTATTCTGCTTTTACTATTTTATTATCAAGTTTATACAAACAATTTATAATTTCCTCAAAACCACCTTGCTTAATACTTACTGAATTTGGAAATTGATTGGTATAAAATATTTTTATTTTTCTAACTACAAAATTATAAAAACCAGTCGCCTCTTTTATTAAATTTTGATAATTTTTAGATAATATTTTTAAAAATGTAATATTTTGTTTATTATTGTTAATGCAAGAAAGTTTAAATTTTTCTTCTAATTCTTTGTTATTTATTTTGCCATTTTCTGTTTCAAAAATAGTTTGATTATTTACTACAAATTTTTCTCTTACTATTTGTTCTTCATTATATTCAATAGTATAAATACAATCTTTTTTATCAATAATCAATTCAAGTTCAAATATAGTGTTTTTATTTTCTAAATCGTTTAATCTATAAGGATTAAAGAGTTTAATATTGTCAAAAACCAATATTTGTTGCAATGTTGATATTGCATTTAAGATGTTAGTTTTTCCACTTGCATTTGCACCGAAAAAAGCACCAACTGGTATAAGTTTATTTTTTGCATTTGCTTGATGATAATAAATTTCTTCATTTTCTTTTGGATTATAACCATTTGGTTTTCTTTCATTATATGAAAAATCCAAATCAATATCTATAATTGATTTAAAATTGTGTATTTTGAACCTTTTTATCATAAAAAAACACAAAAAATAAACAATATTTTAATATTTATGGAAGACATAAACATTTTTTTTGTTTATATTGAACAAACTATAATCTAAAAGTCAAGTATTTAGAGCGAGTTTTATGTAAATCTTCACTCTCTTAAATTTGATAAAAATTATCATAATTTTTATGTGAAAAAAAGATTATAAAAAGCAAGAAAAAAATGGAAAAGAGCATTGTTAATCGCTATAATTAAAAATAAGCTTGCTATTTATATCACAATCTATAAATAAAAATTATGATATTTTTTTTGAAAATTTATTTTGATTATTGGCGAACTTTGTTAAAAATCAACTTGTGCATTTTTTGCACAGCTTCAAGTTTGAATGTTTAAAAAAATAAGTTTTGTTATATGAGTGAAGATGTGATATCTTATAATTACAAGATAAAAGATGTTTTAGAGAGACAAAACAAAAATGGTTACAATGTTTTTTCTGCTTTTTCTTGTATAGGTGGAAGTTGTATCGGCTATAAACTTGCTGGATTTAATGTTATAGGAATAAATGAAATAGACAAAAGATTAGTAGATGTTTATAAGAGAAATTTTGATGATTGTAAATATATATACAATCAAGATATAAGAGAATTATTAAATTTAGCAAAAGAAAAAAAACTTCCGCAAGAATTATATAATTTAGATGTTTTTGATTGCTCGCCTCCTTGTACCCCTTTTTCAATTGCAGGAAAGATGGAAAAAGGATGGGGGAAAGAAAAGAAATTTGCAGAAGGACAAAAAAAACAGACATTAGATGATTTAGCATTTATAGCATTAGATTTGATAAAAGAATTACAGCCAAAAGTAGTTGTTTTAGAGAATGTTATTGGATTGTTGTTTGATAAATGCAGTTATTATAAAAACAAAATATTAAAAACATTTAATGAAATTGGTTATAATGTTGATATATATAAAATATCTTGTGCTGATTGTGGTGTTTGCCAATTAAGACCAAGATGTTTTTTTATTGCAAGTAGAAAAGATTTGCCTTTTTTATTAATAAAAATAATTAAAAAACAACATATTATTTTTGGTAGAATAAAAGAACATAATATTACTGATGAAAATTTATATAAATTTAGCAATGCATTAGAAAAAACTATACAATATTACACATTTGGTGAAAAAAATTTAATTAATGCTTTTAAAAAAGCAACTGGAAAAGATGGTTATTTTAGTTATAAAGTACATTTAGACGATAAAATATGTTTTACATTAGCAGGGGACATAATACGCGATCATTTAACAATAACAGATGACAAAAAATTAAGAAAATTAACAAACACTGAATTATTAAAAATAAGTGGTTTTCCATTAGATTTTAATTTTATTTCAAGGCAAGAATATAATTATTTAAAATATGTAGTGTCGCCAATTGTTTATGAATTATATGGGAGGCAAATAAAAGAATATTTAGATAAAATAAAATAAACTTGTATATTTTTTTAAAAACCATTACAATGAGAAACATTATAGTTTTTCCAGTCAGCAGTAATTATTTCCATTTTGGAAATAGTTGAATCATCAAATTAACTGCTCTCTAAAATGATATCGTTTGCATTTTTTTTTTATAGTTTATTATTAATTATGAAAGTATATAAAAATGGTACAGAAACAACAGGGACTGAAATTGTTGTAAATGATGAAGATATTTTTAAATATACAGGAAAAGGACAAAATGAACTGTTTGAAGTTAAAGCAGGAGAGACAAAATATTTTATTGATATTAATGGTGGCGAAAAAACACAAATAAATATAATATCAACACCAACTGATGAAATTTCTATAGATTTAATAAAAGCAGTTAGTGTAAAAGATGGTGAAAAAATATTTTTCACATCAGATGCACAAAATTCAAAAAATGGAGATAATAATTCTTTTGTAAATCAAGATATTTATACACCACCTGATTTTTTAATTTTTGGTTTTTCAATAACAAATAATAGTAATAACGATATTTTAATCAAACCTTTAACAACAAGTATTGGTATAAAAAATAATTAAATATGGCGATAATCAATATTATTGATAATTCTTTGATTGCAAGTTCAGGAAGTGGTAGTGGTGGAGGAACAGTTATTAAAGGAATAGAAGCGCAAATTGTTCCAGTTTTACCGCAAAATCCAGCTAAAAATACTTTCTATTTAGTAGGAAATGACACCGATGGATATTCATTGTATTATATTGATAAAACAGGGTATGAGGCAAAAGTAAGTAATTTTGATATTGATTTATCAACTTATATTCAAGAAACACAACTTGACAACATAACTTTATTGATGAACCAACAAAATAAAGTTATTTCAGCAATTCCAATTGTAAATGTAAATGCTTTACCAGAAAGTAATATAAATGAAAATATATTTTATAAATTAGCAACAACAACGGAAGGAACGACAACTTATTCAATATATTTTAGATTAAATGGAGAATGGAAGCAAATTGGCGAGAATTTGGGAGATATTGATTACGAGTCAATGGTAATCAATAGGCCAAAAATAAACAATGTTGAATTGATAGGAAATAAAACAACAGCACAATTATTATTATCTTATGTTGATTTATTAAATAAACCTTCAATAAATAGTGTTGAATTGACAGGCAACAAAACAACGGCCGATTTAAATATATCTTATAATGATATAAACGACAAACCGAAATTATGCAATGTTGTTTTACAATCAAATAAAGTTTTAACAGACATAATAAACTCTCCTGATAATACAATTATAATCGGCGACAATTCAATACAAGTTTCAAATGTTATATTTTATACTAAATCACAAGTTGATAATTTAGTTGCAGGTATTTCATCAACTTATATTGTTGCTTCATTACCACAAAGTCCGGCAAATAATACTTATTATTTAGTTGGAAATGATAACGACGGATATATACTTTATTATTACGATACACAAGGAAATAGAGCGGAGGTTGGAAGTTATACACTTGATTTAAACGATTATTTAAAATATACAAATATTGACGGCCAAACGATAACTTGGGATGCGACAAATAAGCAAATTTCAAGTAAAGCAATAATTGATGTTGAAGAATTGCCAACAACAAGCATTAAATCAAATGTTTTGTATAGATATAGTGGAGTTTGTTATCAATATGTAAATAATACTTGGAAAAAAATAGGTGGTGCAATAGAAGTTGAAGAAATAACAATTCAAGCAAATAAAACAGGTTATTCTTTTACGAATAAACTTGAAAAAAATAATGTTATTATTCAATTGATATTGCCAAATGGTTCATCGGCAGAAGCAAACTATACAATAACAACATCAACAATTACTATATGGTTTAGTGCTGATGCGGTTGCTTCATACGTTGGTTCAGTTATTAAAGTAGTTTATTGTTAATTTTATGGTAAAATATTTAGGTGAAATAAATAGTGATTTTGATTCAGTAAATAAGAAATATGTTGATGAAACTTTACAAAATGATTTTGAGTTTAAAGTTTTTCAACAAACATTTTCACAATCAGATGTGAGTTCGTTTGATAAATATGTATCAATAGAAGAAGGATGGACACCATATGGTTTTTTTACAATAGGAACAGAAGGAGCAGTTGGTTATGGTTATCAATCGTATCCAACCGAATTAACTGCAAACAATACTGTTAGATGTCGTGGATGGTGCAATGTCAATGGTGGGCAACAAATAAGAATATGGGTTCCTTGTTATCGTAAAAGAGTTGCAAAAAACTTGCTCGCTTATACAACGAAAGATACTTTATGGAGTGGTAATTCCACAGGGAGTTATACTTGTAATTTATCGCAATCTTGGAAAGATTATGATTATTTAGATTTTAAATTTACTAATGGAGGCAATAGAATATGGAGAAGAATACAAGTACCAAGTTTAATTGAAATGTTAACAAATGGAGGACAATTACTGGAGCCGATTGGATGGAATGGTGAAGATAGAAGATTGATAATATACAAAGCAGGCACAACTAATAAAACATTGAAAATGAATTTAAATGGAAGTATATATCTTCAAGAAATCATAGGTTATAGAGTAGTGCCGGAAAAAGATTTAGGCGGGAATGTTGTTGTAAAACAAATTATAACTGGTAGATGTGATGGAAGTGGATATTTTAAAGATAATAATTCTAATCCAATAACTTTGCCAGCAGGAAAAGTATTGTTGTCAGCGAGACCTTGCACTCTTGCCGAAGGTCAATCAAGTTCTTTTTGGAATGTTTTAAAAAACTCTGGCTCAAAAGTAATACCATTATACAACCCTTCTGATAGCAATACCAATGCTTGGAGCATACTATTAAGAGGTTGGGATGATAGTAATAATTATGCTAATATAACTGGTATTAAAATGGAAATTGCATATGCTTAAAAAAGAGTTTAAAAAGATATAGTTATGAGTGATGTAACTGGAGAAAATTATATAGCACCTTTTAGATTTTTAGGTTATCATTGTGAATATAATTGTTTTTCAAATATTGATAATTTTAATGAATATTGTTTTGGAATTTTACATTTTTATAGAACAAATGGTATATTCCAAAGGATAATAAATATTCCAGCTGAAAATGCAACAAGAAACGGTATCACTGTTAATGCTATAAATCAAATAGAAATAGAAAAAAAATTAAATGAAATAAATTATAAAAAATATTTATCACAAATGATTAAATTAACAAAATTATTTGGTGCTTGCCTTGTTGTATTTAATATTGATGATGAACAATATAAAGAAAATGATTTGTTGAATGGGAAAAAAATAATAGACCATTCAAAACCTGTTGAATTTGAAAAAATAAAAGATGTTTCTTTTTATCATATTTACCCAATAAATGAATTTGAAATTGTTTTTAACGATGAAAAAGTTTTTGATTTTGATTATTTTATAATAAAAAATATAGAAGATAAAACAAAAGAAAAAAAAGAAGAAGATAAAGAAAAGTATTTAATACATAAAACAAGAGCTTTTTTTGTATCAAATGATGATATTTTTGATGATTGTAGAAATATTTATAATTTTGCAACAAGTGATTTTTTTAGATGTTTTTTGCCAATCACAAGATTAGAACAAGTTTTAGAAAGTTGTACAGCAGATGCACAAAATTCACAAACTGGAATTTTTAAAGTTAATTTAAATGATGATTTTGATTATACAAAAAATTTTGACGAAGAAGACAGGCTAAAAAGAGAATTACAATTAAAAATAAATGCAATACAATTATCAAGAAAACATAAAAATATAGCAGTTATAGATAAAGAAGAAGAGTATAAAAATGTGAATGCCAGCTTAAATGGTTTTGGATCTATAATAGAAAATTTAAGAAAAGATGTCGCTTCTTGCAGTGTTGTTTCCATGGCTGTTTTATTTGGGGAAAAACAAAGTGGGTTATCAAATGATGGGTCAAAAGATTTAGAAGTTTTTTACAATATGATTCAAGGAGAACAAGAGAAATTTTTAAGAAGTATTTTAAATTATTTACTTAAACTTATAAACTATTCTATTATAAATAATAAAGTTATAGAAAGAAAAACAAAAATAGAAACAAAAAAAGAAAATAAAAGTTTGATTGCAAAAATTAAAAATTTTTTAACAGCACCAGTTGACGACTTTAATATTTACACACTAAATAAATATTCTAATAAAATAAAAGAAGACAATATAACTTTTGAATTTAATAAATTATGGCAATTAAGCGAAACAGAACAAGTTGAAGTAAGAGCAAAATATGTTGAATTGTTTGATAAACTTGTCTCAATGAAAGTTTTATCTCCTGATGATGTAAAAAAACAAAATGAATTAAATTTTGCTTTTGGTTTTAATGATTTTAACAATAGGTCAATAGGCGATAACAACGATAAAAAAGGAGATAAAGAAGACAAAAAAAATAAAAATGAGGTCGTTTGACAATAAAAAAATAATGTTAAATGTTTAAGTGTTTTTATTATGGATGAAGTTAATAATAATGAAATAACTAATAATAACAATAAAATAAACAACAACAATGATAACAAAAATAATATCATTATTACACAAAGCAAAACACAATCACAAGATAATAATGTTGTTAATAATAACAATAATGATATTTTAAAATATCAAGGTGAAATAGATGTTTTAAATGCAAAATTAACAGAACAAAAAAAACAATACGAAAAAATGCAACAAGATATGGAAAGAATGGTTGAAGAACAAGAAAAAAATAAAATTCTTTCTCAAATAAAAACATCTTATTTGAAATATGATAATAAAGATAATTCAGTGTCTTCATTAGACATAATGAAACAAGTTATTAAAGAAAATTCAAATATTGATATTGAAAACAAAGGAAAAGGATATATTGAAGGTGTTTTTGAGGCAATTTGCAAACAAGGTAAAGAAAATTTTGATAAGCAAACTGCTAAAAGTGATTTACCAATAAATGATTTATCTAAAAACGAAAAAGAACCAAAAGGATATCTAAATACAGCAATGAAACGACCTGCTGTATAATATTTGTTTTATTTTTAGTTTATGGCGTTAGTTAGATTAGGTTTTGCAAGAGTTGTTAAAAATGATGGTATTTATGGCAACAAGGAAGCAGGTGAGAACAATTTAAGAACTGGACAGGTTGTTAAATTAAACCAAAATGGTCAATTAGTAAAAATTTCTGCAGATGATTCTAATAATATTTTTGGTATAATTTATTATGGACAATACCATGTACAAACATTAAATGGTTTAGAAAAAACTGGAAAATATGAAGTTGAAAATTCAGGTGTTGTTGTAAAATCAACTGATTTAGAATTTGATAGTTTTAATAAAGGAAACGCGGTTAATTATATTCAAAATGGACCAGTTGAAGTTTTAGTAGAAGCTGATGTTTTAGCTGGCGATGATGTTTATTATAACCCAACAACAGGATATTTTACAAATAGTTCAACAAACACAGTAAAAGTTGGGAAATCTAAATTTATGGATAGCGCAAGTAATGGCGATGGTGTGCTTATAAATTTTGTTTTATAGTAGTTTTATTTTTTTATTTATGGCTAGTTTAATAAGTGATGTTGTAAAAGCAAGTTTTTCAGAAGTATTAAATTTAGATTATATTTCTAAAATTGCATATAGTTTGGAGGCGATAGATTTTTTTGATTTATCAAATCGTATTGTTTCTGCAAATGAATCTGATGGGACACGTTTTTCTACTGAATTGATAGATAGAGACAACCAAGTAGCTCATCACACAAAAGAAGGGAGTAGAAATTATAAACAAAATTTACCACTTCAAACAAAACAAATTACACAATCTTTTTTTAGATTAGGTTTAATGCAATCTTGGACTTTAAGCGATGAAGAAAAAATATCAAAAATTTATGATAAATTAAAAGGTTTTGGTTCGTCAAACAATGATATTTTGGAAAGTGTTTTATCTGATTTTAAATCACCAAGAAAAATGGTTGAACATATTTTTAGAGGCGTAGATCGTTTATGTTGGTTTGGTTCTGCAAATTACGATAAATTACAATCAAATCCTGCAATAACTGAAACAACTGATCCAAGTTTGACAACAAAGGCCAATCAAGGTGATGTTGCAACATTTGGTGTATTTACACATCCAGAAGTTGAAAGAATTATATCTCCATATACAATTTCACAGCTGGAAGGTTTTTTAAATGTTATAAAACAACAAAATACTTTAATGTTGCAAAACACAAATAAAGAAATAAATAAAATAATATTACCTGCTGATTTGGATGTTGTCCATGTTTATCAACTGGCTGGTGAATCAAAAACATTATTAGGACATATAAAAGATGTTATGCCACAAGCTGATATTAGATTATCACATACATTATCAAGGCATGGTATAGATGGTTGTATTGTTTGTCATGTTGATGCAAATAAAAACGATAGAATGTTCGGATGTGTTGTTTCTGATGTTAGGGTGACAGATGAAAGTATATATATGGATTCAAAAGAACGTGGAACGTATGCTATTTGCGGTGGTTTTGAAGTTAAAAATCCAGATGGTATTAAAATAATAACAGGTATTAAATAGTTTTATATGACAGAGGAAAAGAAAAATTTTGTTGTTGAAGTAAAAAACAACTATCATAATGATTTAAATTTTGCTGATTATAATGTTGTTATTAAAAAAGGTTTAACACATAAATTCTTATTTCAAAAAGAAGAAAAGAGAAAAGAATTTATTGAAAGAATAAATAAAATTAAATATTTTTCTATTGTTAAACAAGAACAACCAAAAGAAGAGGCAAAAGAAGAAAATGTTAAAGAAAAACAACAAGAACCTCAACAAGAACAACCAAAAGAAGAGGCAAAAGAAGAAAATGTTAAAGAAAAACAACAAGAACCTCAACAAGAACAACCAAAAGAAGAGGCAAAAGAAGAAAACTCTAAAAAAACTTCTAAAAAAAAATAAAAAACAGTTATTGTTATGTCTGGAATAAATGATGATGAAATTGATATCAATAATCCAGACAGCAACAATAATGAAAATCAAAATAATAATGAAGACAACAACGAAAATAACAACAATGATATAAATAATAATTCAAATGAAAATCAACAAGAAGAAACACAAAATCAAGAAAATGACAATGAACAATTAGATTGTGAATGTCAATATTGGAAAAATCATATTGAAGAAAATTCAAACGAATTTAATATTTTTGAAAATTGGATCTTAAAGGCAATGAAATTAAAAGTTCCAGAATTTATAAGTTTTATAGAAGATAATGAAAATTTTGATTTAATAAGATTAACAATTCAAGAGACAATAAATGAAGTAAATAGCGATTTGTTTATTATTAAATTAAGAGAATGTGTAAAAGAATATCAACCATCACAAAACATAAACATACCAAATGAATTGGCATTTTATATTATGTTTATCACACAAAGAGAAATTGTTAAAAATCATAAAATACCTGTTTATGATGCAATAGAATTAAGAGAAGCTTTTGTTTATTACATTGCTAATATATTTAAATTAAGAGAAGAAGCCGAAGATATGGCAGTTGGTGGTATTTTAACAAGGAAAAAGTCAGGTGCTGTTGAAATACAACCTTTTAAAATTGCAGGTGGCAATTTAACAGACACCATATATATATTTAAATATAAAGAAATTATAAAAAGAAGACAAAGAATACATAGACAATATATTATAACAAATAATTGTTGCAAACATAATTGTTTCTATGGTTGGTGAAAAGGATATTTTTAATAAATTTGAACAAATAAAAAAAACAATAGAAGAAGTTAAAAAATACAAAATATGTATTGGTTTTTTAAACGATAAAAGTAATGAAAGAAAAGACACAAATTTAACAAATGCTGAAATTGCAATGAAAAATAATCTTGGCGTTGGTGTTCCAACAAGACCTTTTTTTACAACAACAATGGATGACAATGCAAAGAAATACACCGACAAAAATGCTAAAAAGATAATAGATAATATTGTTCAATGCAATAAAAATAAAGTTATTGAAAATTATGAAGATATTTTATCGCGAGGAATAGAAGATGTTAAACAATCAATAATTGATTGGAAAATTCCAGCAAACTCACCTCAAACTATTAAAAGAAAAGGAAAAGATGACCCATTAAGAGACACCGACCAAATGCTTAACGCTGTTGGTGGAAAGGTTTTAAAAAAATAGTTTATGATAGATCAAGAATATAGTGAAATTAAAAGAATTGATAGTTGGAAGCAATTTAGAAAAGAATTTAAAAAAGATTTTTTACGACCATTAAAAATAAGAAGATTTTGGCAAAATCCAAATGAACCCGGATATCAAAAACGATATTATAAAGATTTTGAAGACAAAAAAGGAGAGAATAAATATATCGCCTGTTTAATCCCTTCAAGAACAAATTTATCAACAAAAACTGGTATTAGTGAAGTTGAAAAAACAGAAGGTTTAAAGGATAAAAGTTTAAATTATATTTTAATTACAGATTTAATTTTATTAAACAATGAAGGTGAAAAAGGATATACAGATTTAGTTTTTTTGGATAATCAATGGTGTAGGACTGTAATAAATCAAAGATATAATATTGTAATCCCACATTTTGAATATCAATTAGAAGGTTTTGTTGATAATAATATTAAGTTTATTAAAGATGAATAATATGACAGAAGAAATTTTTATTACTTTACAACATTATTTTTTTGATTATTGTGTTGATAAAAATTTTATCAGTTCAATAAGCCGTGTTGCTTGCGAAGAAGATGATTTATTAACATTTGATTTAATTGGTAAAGGAGATGTTTTACAAATAAGCACAGTTGCAAGTAAAAATATGTATATTCAATCCGGAATAGAAGAAAGTTATAAAAATGGGGAACAAACTAAATATAAAGATATCATTGAAGAAAAATTATTTATTAAATACTATGGAAAGTTTGCAGAAAACAAATTAAGGAATATAGTAACCAAAAAAAGACATACTGGGAGTGATGCAAATTTATATTTAATCAATAATAATTTATGTTTAAATTATGAAAAAAATATAAGAAATATAAAAATTAAAATAAATGAAAATTTTGTTAATTGTGCCATTGTTGAAGCGAAAATAAGATATAAAGTGGTATCGCTTGACGATAAAAATTATAATAAAATTATAGATACTGAAAATGTAATTAAAAATTAAAATATGGCTGGAATAAATGATTTGATAAAAGTTAATTTTGATATTAAAATTGTTAATTCTTCACCTGAAATTTGGAGAAAAATTTTGTTGATTGGAACAACAGACACTGGAATGCCTGATGGTTTTGGAACAATAGGTGGTGAAAAACAATTAACAAAGGAAGTTTCAAGTATTGAAGATTTGGACGATCTTGGTATTTCTAAAAATTCAATAGTTTATAAAACTTTTGAAACTTTTAAACAAAACTGCGATGACAGTTTAATACTTGGTTTAGTTGATAATACAATAAGTGAAATTCCTGAAGGTGAAAATGACCCTGTTGAACGAGATGATTTTAAAACATCGTTGAATAATATTTATAATCAAAATAGTAATTTTTATGGTGTTTTTCCTATATATATTGATACAAAATCAGCTTATGAAATTAAAAAAACAAATCAAGATGTTGCCGAATGGTGTGCTTCACATATTGCTATTGCAAAGCTGCAAACAAGAGAACCAAATGATTTATTACAAGAAACCACTGATGATATAGCAAGTGTTTTAAAAGCAGAATCAAATAATAGTTGTTATATTGATGTTGATTTAGCGAATACTGAAAATAAATTCGCATCTATTGCTAATTTTACAAAAGCAATTTTCTCTACAAGAGGTCAATATGATTTATCTTGGAAAAAAGATTTTGTTGGCTATGAAGTAAGCAAATTAACACGCATGCAAGAATCAGTTGCGGACGATAAAAATATTAGTTATTATAAATTATGTGAAGACAATTTAAATGCTTATTTCTTTGGTAAAACACCATTAGGAATGTCAGCTTGTGTAAAAATGGATGTTGATTATGCGACATTAAAAATAAAACAAGCATTAACTTCATTTTTTAGAAATAGCGACAAAGTGCCAAATAATATGGCAACACAACAAGTTATTGAAAATACAATAAAAGAAGTTTATAAACAAATGCTTGGTGAAGGAGTTTTTGAAAAAACAACAAGACAAGATATAGCAGATAAATATTTTTCTGGTGATGTTAGTAAAGTTAAAGGTTGGGATGAAGGAAATGGTTGTGCTTTATATATGCCAGATATAACAGTTCCAAACAATGTTGTGGATGGAATTTATAAAGGAATTATATTATATGTAAGAATAAATGGAGTTATTTATGGATTAAATGTAAATTGTAAAGGCATTATAAATGTTTAGTTTTAATTGATTGTTTTATGGCTATTGAATTGAATGAAGAAGATATACAATATAATTGTGAAGATGTTGTGATAACTTTAAATGGGATTAAAATTAACGGTTTATCTTTAAAAGATAATAGTATAAGGTTTAAATATGACCAAACAAGATATAATATATATGAATTTATAAATAATGCTATAATTGGTGTTTTTACAAACTCAAAAATAGGAACTTGTGAAATTGATACTTTTGCATTATCAAAATTGGTAAAAAATTTTATATCAAGCGTTTTAGGAAAAACACAAAATATTTTAATAATTTCTGTCCCAAAACATATGACAATAACATTAACTGCCGCAGGTGTTTCAGATTTAGGGACAATTGCAATAGGAACTGCCCCAAACGAACAAACGATAACATTAAGAGGTAGATTAGATATTGTGCCAATTGGAATTTAATTTTAAACTATATGAATTTTTATTATTCAAGATTGCAGATAGACGAGATTGAGGAAATTATTAAAAATTTTAAATCAGAAAAAGCAGGAAATATTTTTTTTGAACAAGAACCTTTAAAATTTTTAGATTTTTATATTCAAGATTGTATAATGCAATCATCAAGAAACTTGGAAAGTGCAATAAAATATTTTGATAAAGCACATATTTTCTTAAAAAGAAAAGATGATAACAAAGATGAAAATATGAATTTTGTTTTATGCGAAGATTTGCACGAATGCAATAAAAATATAAGAATAAGTTTTAATGATTTAGATTTAAAGTATAAAAATATTATAACACCTTTTAATTTTGAATTTATTTCTCAACTTGTTGCTTTAACAAGTGGTTTTGGAAAAATTTATACAATAAAAGAAGATAATAACAAAACTTCGGACGAGGAAATAACTTATTTAATAGAAACTTACACTGATATAGATGATATATCAAAAATAGATAAATGGATGACTAATACATATGAAGACAAAGATTTTCCAGAAAAACCAATACAAACTGATATTTTAAAAATTAAAAAAATGCCTTTTAAAAAATTATTAGAATTAAAGCAATATTTTATTAAAGTTTTAACTGGAAAGTTAGATTTAGTTGATGATGATTTTATAAAAAAATATTCTCAATATATTACTTTTAATAATCAACCTTTTTCCATTGCAGATGTTTTGCAGACAAGAGGTGCCATAAGTTTGATTTATAAAATTTTGTATTTATCAATTCATTTTTCTTACTTTCAAGGTAAAAAAAAAAATCAATTTTTGATGGGATTAGAACAAATATACCAATAGAAGATAGGGAAGAAATATTAAAAAAATTAACTAAATTTATTGAAGATGAACCTTTTTTGGAAGATTTATTACCTTTTAGATATTTAATAAAAAATGGTGTGATTACTTTAAAAGATTTAGAAACAAAAACTTTTGATGAATTGCAAACAATTTTGCAAATATCAGAAATACCAGCATATGAAGAATATGTTATTTGTAAAAATAATGAAAAAAGAAATAGTTTAAAAAAGTAGTATATGGATTTGGGCGATTATGTAGCATATATTTTTTTTAAATATGATGAAAGTGGCGTTAAAAAAGCAAAACAAGGTTTAAAAGAGGTAGATAAAGAAGCATCAGACCTTGAAAAAACATTAGGAAAAGTTTTTAAAGCATTTACAGCGGGACATGTGGCTGTTTCTACAATGAATTATATTAAAAAAGGTTTTGTTGAGGCGACGGCAGAAGCACGAAAATTTGAATTTGCATTATTAGATATTAAAAAAGTTCATCCAGAAATTAATTTGTCAGTCGCAAGAAAAGAAATAATGGAAGTCGCTAAAGTTGCACCAGGGAAAAATATATCAGACGATATAACAATGGCATATAAAAGGGCGATACAAGAATTTAACGATCCGAAGATGATAAGTGATGTTTTAAAAATGTCAGAAAAACAATCAATAGCTTACGATATGAGTGTTGATAAAACTTTAAAAACTTTAGGTATTCTTGATACAAATTTTATGAAAAACAAACAAAACGCAACAGTTGATGAAAGATTATCTTTTTTGCATAACGTTGGTAATAAAGTTGCTTTTTCACATCACAATTTCGGTAATGCTTCAGTAGAAGATATATTGTTCGCATTGCAAAAAGGTTCAGGTATTTTAACGACATCAGGACAAACAGAAGATTTAGGTATAGCAGTAACTACATTGTTAATAAATTCAGGCGCAAGAGCAGAACAAGCAGGGAATGTATTTAAAAGATTTTATAATAGATTAACAAAAGGTGTTGATGAGCAAGGGAGACGTATAACCGGTTCTGATAGATTTTTTGAAGCAATTGGTATAAATAAAAAAGATTTAGAAAATACAATGAAAGTTAATGGAGATGATGCTTTTTTGACTGTTTTGTCTGCAATGAATAAGTATTTAAATAGATTTGAAGAAGGGCAAAAAGCTTATCAAAAACAAAAAAGTGGTGGGCAATTAACTGAACTTGAAAAAGAACAATTAAAATTTTTTAGACAAAACACAACATTAAACAAAATACTAACACCTTTTGCGGGAATGTATGTTGTTGAAGATATAGCTAAACTTGCAAGGGATTATAAAAATTTACAAAAATTATATAATGTCATGAGGGGTGTTTCTGATAATTATGATGGTAGAAAATTCCACGATAAATACTATGAAAATGCTTATAATATTAAAATGGCTTCAACTCAAAAGATGATGGAAGCGTCAGACACTGCAAAACAAATTGCTTATATAAATATTGGTGAAGAATTTTTGCCAATGATGAGAGGTTTTTATGCATTAAAAAAAAGTTTTTATGAAGGGTTAGGAGAAAATTTTAAAACTCCAACAAAAGAAGAAATGGATTCACTTATAGAATTTGCGAATATGACTGGCAAAGTTTTATCTACAATAGCAACTGTATTATTAAAAATACCAACAAAATTATTACAAGGTTTTAATATTAATACAAATCCAGAAGCCATGAACGCATTTATTAATAATAATATTAAAGATAGTCAAGTTTTTGCTGATAAATGGGCAACAAGAATAAATGATTTTTTTGGTATAGAACAACCGCAAAAAGAAAGAGCGATGACAAGTTTTTATCAACCATCAAGAGATTTTAATGATTTTATTGGTAGAATACAAAATAATAATAGCACAATAAATAGTGGTGGAAACAAAAATATAAATGTTAATATAAATCAAAATAACGAATTTAATGGGACAAATAGTGAAAATATGACACAAATAACAAATGAAATTTTGAGCGCACTTGAAACTCAAATAAAACAAAGTTAGTTTTAATTGTTTATTATGGCGAATAGTTTAACTGGTTTATTAAGTGAAAAAATTACAGAATGGATTACAGGAAGAAAAATAGGAATTACTATAGGTGTTGATCCAAATGCAAAAGATGGTGAAAGAGGTGGGGAACTTTGGCCAGTACCAATTTTAGAAATAACAGGAACAAAAGAGGTTCAAATTTCACAATATTCAATGGAATATGGAAAAGTTTATACAGATAATATGATTTTTAAACCAAAAATTGTTGTTATGAAAGCATTATTAAATAATGGTATAATTTCTGATTTAGTTTCAAATGCAGTTTTAACTTTGCAAGATAGATTAGGGAAAGATTGGTTTAAAAATACTGTAATAAGTGGTTGTGAGAAAATACAAAAAATGCTTGAAGGGAATGTTGTTTGCGATATAACAACTTATATTAAGGTTTATAAAAATTTACATCTTTGCAAAGCACCGATAGTTGAAAATGTTGAAAACGACCAAAATAGTTTATTTATAACTTTATATTTTCAAGAATTACAATTATTCAAACCAGATACTTTAAAACTATCAAAACCTGTTCCAAAAAAAAGTTCACAAATAAGAAAAAAAGCAGTTAAAAAAAATGTTCCAAAAAAAACACAAGATGATATGAAATATTATAAAGTAATGCCTGACGGCAATTATTGTAAATGTATTTTTTAGTTTTATATGGAAGAAATAAATTTAAAAGATATTAAACAATCTGGTGATCAATTAGAAATATCAATTGATGGAAAAAATTATAAGTTTATATTTTACTATAACGATTGGTATGATTATTGGGTAATGGATTGTTATTTAGAAGATAGTGAAGAACCATTTTTAACCGGTATAAAAATAATACCATTTCAAGATATTTTTGGACTTTTTAGAGGAAATATTGAAAAAGTGCCAATTTCAATTATTCAATTTATAAATATAACCGACAATAATGCAAACATTGTAAAAAAAGACGATATGAAAGATGAAAAAGTAATAATGTGTGTTTTAACACAAGAAGATGTTTTAGAGGAATAAAAATGTATAGGTTAGAAAATTTTGGAAGATATTGTGTTTTAGAAGTTTATAGCGAAAAGAAAAACGAAGTTTCAACTTACAAAGGATACGCAAACAAAACTTCTCTTAATGATTTTTATGGTGCAAGAATTAAATTTTTAGTTCAAAAAACAAAAGAAAAAAACAATCTTCCTTATGCTCAAATAAAAATTTATAACACTGCGAATTTAGATGACAATTCTTCTACATCAAGCAAAATGTTAAAAAAAAATAATTTTGTCAGATTGTTTGCTTGTTACAGTGATGTTGAATTTAACAATTTAAAACCAATTTTTGAAGGAGAGATTATTACTGTCAAAAATGTTTATGATTCTCCTGACAATTATGTTATATTAGAATGTTATGGCGGGTTGCAAACAAGAGCTAAAAGGTTGCCATCTGTCTCTTTGCAAGGTCAGGTTTCAGTTGATAAATTATTATCAACATTGCAAGGTAAAATAGACGATATAGGTTTTTCATTGAATAAGCAAAGTTTAAACAAAATAGACCCAAATTTATCAACAAAAATACTTTCTTCTCGTGGTTTTTCTGTAAATGCGACTGACAATGTTAGCGGTTTTTTAGATAAATTTACTTCTTCAATTAGTTCATTTGACAAAAAAATAACTTGGTATTTTGATGATATACAAAAACAAATTATGTTTGCAAATTTAAAAAATGAAAAACCACCATTGGCGACAACCGGAATATTAGTTTTAGAAAGAGGTGTTAATTCTAAATTAATTGATAATTCAAGTATAGAAAGAATGAACAAAGAATTGTATTATCAAAAAGCAACAAATACACAAAAAACATTAACTCCGGAACAAAAACGACAAGCAAAATTAGGCAGATCAACTATTGGATATAAAAATAGTGTTGTTATCGCTTCTCCAATTATTCCAAATGTAAATTTAAATACAAAATGGAAATTAAAAGGTTATAAAGAAATTCCAAACAATATTTCATTAAATACTTTGAGATGGGAAGGAGACACACACGGGACAGGTGATGATTGGAAGTTAGAATATATTTTTACTTATGAGCGAAACGGGAATAATTGATATTGGGAAACCAATAAGGGAAAAAATAGAAGAAATTTTAAATTCTTCTTTATGTTATGAACCACAACCAGCAAAGATTATTGATTATGATTATAAAAAAAGATGCGCTACAATACAACCTTTATTAGAAATTCAAAGTTATAATGGCGAAAGTATAAAATTACAGCCAATAAGCGAAGTCCCTGTTTTTTTACCATCAACAAAAGAATTTACTTTCTCAATGCCAATTAAAAAAGATGATGAAGGTATTGTTATTTTTACAAAATTAGGTTATAACAACTGGTATGCAGGCGGTGGGTTACAACAAGAAGATATAGCATCAAGAGGAATACATAATTGTTTTTTTTTACCAGGTGTTTTCCATGGAAAAGTTGAAAATGATAAAATAGACAACGGGGATGATGTTATTTACGAATTTAAAGGCACAGAGATAAGATTCACAAAAGATGGCGAAATGTTTGTTAAAAATAAAAAAAACGAGTTAAAATTAAAAAAAAATGGTGGTGTTTATTTTCTTGCGAATGAAGTTGAATTGTTAAAATTGTTTGAAGATTTTGTTAATAAAGTTGAAAGCTCTTTTAAAGAAGTTTTTACACAGATTAAAAATGTTAATAATGAAGTAAAAACAATGGCTACAACATTATCATCAGCGCAATATGGCACACCTCCAGGACCAACAACAGCAACACCTCAATTGACTGCACAGGTTGTTCAAATAACAACGGAAATGATACAAAATGAAACAAAGGCAACACAAATTTCAACAGATATTAAACAAATTGAAAATGATGCAAAAAAAACACAAGGGAATTAAAGTATCGTTTGAATATAATATATTATTATTTTTATTAAAAATATATGAGCATAGATTTAAAACTTGATGAAAATTTAGATTGGGATATTTATGCCCCAAAAACACAAGTAGAAGGAAAAGAAAAAACTATTCAACAAGTTTTAACAACTTTAAATTTACAAAAAAATACTTGGGCTTATAACACAAATTTAGGAATTTTAATGAGAGAGTATATTTTAGGACAAAGACACCCTGATTATGTAAGTTTTTTTTCAAATTTATTAGATGAAATAAACAAAATAGAAGGTGTAAAATCATCTCAAGTATTAGATTATAGTATTGATAATAATGAATTAAAAATAGATATTGAAATAACTTTTAACGATAATACAAAACAGATATTAGAAGATAGTTTAAGTATTTAATATGGCTGATGAAGATTTTATAACAAAAAGTGGTGTCAAACTTTTATCTTTTGAAGAAGCACAACAATTATTAGAAGATAAACTGCAAGAAGGAGACGATAGGGTTGATTTAAACGATCAAAGTTTTTTATCAACTATTTTAAATGTTTTTGCCGATGTAAAAACAAAAATAAGAGGTTTTTTTTATAATTTATTATTAAATTTATATATACCAACAGCAACTGGCATTTTTTTAGATTATTTAGTTGTTTTCAAAAGTATTTTTAGAAAAAGCGCTCAAAATAGTTTTGTTAATGTTGAAATAAAAGGGGATACCAACACTGTTATTCCAATTTCAACATTATGTGTGAATAAAAAAGAAGAAGAGTTTTGGTGTTTGCAAGATTATACAATTAAACCTGATAGTGGTTATTGTGTTGAATGTGATATAGTTATATCAAATGTATTAAGTAATCAAGAATATTCGTTTTTTTTAAGTGGCAATAATGTTTTAGATCATAAAATTATCTATTATAGTGGTAATGGTGCGACTGAACAATCAATTTTAGAAGGTATTTTTGATGTTTTAGAACATGACACTTTATTTTTACAAATATGTACAGTTGAAAAACAAACAGGTAAATTGATAATTAGATCAAAAACATACCCTTCAAACCCCTTTACAATACAATTAGGAGATTATTTAAATTGTAATATCGCTACTTTATTGGTTAGATTTGTTGCAATAAATTCAGGACCAATTGATGTATCAGAAAATTCTATTTCATTGAAAAATAATATTGCCGGTGTCATGAGTGCAGGGAATACAAAAAATGGTGTATTAGGCAGAAATATAGAAACCGATCAAGAATTAAGAGAACGTTATAATGAAAATACAATAACTGAAATTGGAACTACACAAGCAATAAAAAGTGCATTATTAAACGAAGATATTATATCTGGTATAACTTTTTGCGAGGTTGTTAATACACAAATTGGTACATATAATGGCTATAAAGTTGTTGGTATTGAAGCTGTTGTTTATGGTGGGGAGGATCAAAAAATAGCACAAGTAATCTATGACAACAAACCAATAAATGTTTTTACAACTGGTAACACTATTACACAAGTAGTTGATAGTGAAACTGGTGAAAGTGTTGATATTTATTTTACAAGACCAGTCGGAATTTATATTTGGGTAAAAGTTGAAATTAGACAAGCGTTAGAAGGACAAATACCGGACAATTATGGAGAACTTATACAAGGTGGAGTTATGGAATATAGCGACACAATTACAACTGGTGACGATGTTAATGTTGTTTATTTAAGGAATAAAATTGTTAATAAATTAAAAGGTCTTGGTTATATTGATGTAAAAGTAGCAAAAAGTGTTTTTCCAACAGATGAGCCACAACCAGCAGATTACGAAGATGAAGAATTGGTTATTAATGCAAGAGAAGTTGCTTTATTTTCTGACAGCAGAATTATTATTAGTATAATGAATTCTTAATATGAATTTTATTGAAAAAATAAAAGAATATGTTTTTTATAATCTTCCTTCTTACTTTAAAAGTAAAGAAAAAACATTAAGGAATATCACAAAAATAACTGAATATTTGGCAGAAGATACAGAAAAAGCAAATATTGATTTTAATATTCAAACAGCAACTGGTACTTCTCTTGATCTATATGGGGCATTATTACCAATTAAACGAAAAGATGGAGAAAATGATGAAACTTATAGAGCATCAATAAAATTTGAAATGTCTTTAAGATCGCCAACAATTACACAAGAACAAGTTATTGGCAAAATAAAAATGTTATTTGATTGTGAAAAAATATATGTGTATCCGCAAAATAATAATATAGTTTTAATTTACATTAAATATAAAATAAAACCTTATAATATTGATTATATAAAAACAATTTTACCGGCTGGCGTTAATTTTGTTTTTAAAACTCTTGAAGGTGATTATATAAAAATTTACAATAAAGAAGGAAAAAAAACATTCGTAGAACCAATTAAAACTGAAAATAATTTATTATTAACTGATGAAAATGGTGTACCAATTTGTGCTGATTTTTTTGAACAAGTAGAAATTTTTTAACACCACTTGCAATTTAAAAATAAATTAAAAATATAAATTATGGGGGAAGAAAGAGGAACACAGATTTTAAATCTTCCAGTTTCAGAAGAAATTGTTGATGGTGATTTGCTTATAAAACAAAATTCAGAAACAAATAGAACTGAAAATTTTTCACCAACAACTTTATCAAATTTTGTTAAAAAAGAAATAGAGTTTACAAGAATAAATAGTGATCTTAATAATTTACAAACACAGATTGATTCTATTGTTTCAAAAAGTGATATTACAGATATAGTGCAGTGTTATGACAATGAAGGCGACACAACTAAAACTGATTTAGTACATTATAATACTTCTACACTTGGTGATAACGATATAATTGAAGTTTTAACAGACGAAACACACGATAATACACCAAGTTATTATAAATATAATTCAACAACTGAAACTTTTGCTTATATTGGTTCAATTGCAGCTTACTATAACAAAACTGAAATGAACAATTTGTTGGATGAAAAAGTTAATATCGCAGATATTGTAAATAATTTGTTAAGCGATGCAGTTGATAAACCACTTTCAGCAGCACAAGGCAAAGAATTAAAGCGTTTAATAGATCAAGCTATGAGTAATGTAGAGTATAGAGTTATAAATAAATCAACAAACACTGTTGCTGAAATTTACACAACCCCACAAGGAAAATGGTGTAAATTGTTTTTGAAAGGAATTACAACTTATGATCTCAGCATCAGACAAAGTAGATTATATTATGGGATAACTTTTTTGACTATACCACTTGTGTTAATTGATAGAGCAGATAGTAAAGGTTCCTACGGAACGACATATTTTGAATCAAAAGATAGTAGCATGGGACATATTGTAGGTGTTGAAGCTTGTTTATGTGGTTTTATATCTTAATATGGTACCACAAGAAGCATTAGAAATTGTTAAATTTTATGAAGGTTTTAGAGCAAATGCTTATAAATGTCCTGCTGGTTTATGGACTATTGGGTACGGAACAACAAGATATACAAATGGCAATCAAGTAAAAAAAGGAGATACAATAAACAAAGAAGATGCAACATATGAACTTTACAAATATATTGAAAAAGAATGTATGCCACAAATAAACGATATTGAAAACAAAATGAATAAAAAACTTTCAACAAACCAAATATGTAGTTTAGTTTCATTAATTTATAATGTTGGTGCTACTTCTTTTAAAAATAGTAAATGTAAAAAATATATTATAAATAATGATTGTAATAATGCTTGTAAGCAATGGGATTGGGGGGTTAAACAAGGATTAAAAGGTTTAATAACTAGAAGAAACAAAGAAATTGAATTATTTTATGGTATAAAAGATTTTTGGAAATGTTAAACGAAGAAAATTATAAAGAAATATTGCAACAATCACACGACACAATTAAATCAAGAGATAGAGCATTTATTAAAATGGTTATTGTTTTTCTAACCACATTGATATTATTTAATGGTAGTGCCCTCGCAATAATAGTTTATTGTTATTTTCAAACACATATAGGGACTTCTTGCGATGAATTTACTAAAAACATTTCTTGGGTTATAACTGGAGCGGATAGTGCTTTGTCTTGGTTTATATGTTCCGCAACCGCTTTTTATGCAATTGACAAAAGCGAATTATTAAAAAGATTATCAAATAAAATATTAAGTTTTATAGACAATGAAAAACAACAATGATGAAATACTTGACATAATAGAACAAACAAAATTATCAATACAAAATACACATAAACAAGAGAGACAATTAATTAAAGTGATAAATAAACCTTTTAATAAAACTTTAACATTGTTAAAATGCATTATGTTCTTAATGTTTTTTATGTTATGTTTTGCTTATGCTATAATCTTTTTTCTTATGAATGGCGGAGGAGAAGGAATTCAATGGGCTACTGATATTGGGAAAGAAACATCAAGGCAAACTATAACAACAGCATTACATTTAATAGATATAATGATTGGTGGTGTAGTCGGGTGGAAACTCGGTAAGAGTGAAAAACAAAAAGATAATATAGAGTAGTTTTAATAATGATGTTATGAAAGATGCAAAAGGGTATAGGCAACAAAGTAGTTTTAAAAGTTTTTTAAACAAACCAAGAAACTACACTATTTATTTAAATATTTCAAGTAGTAAATTTAAAAATGTTAAAATTGAATTTAATACAAAACAATTTATGTATTCGCAAGAAGAAGAATATATAATAAATTATGTTAAGCAAAATATACAAAAATTATTAAAAAAGGTTCATAGTAAGATTATATCAAATTATCTTGTTAAACGAACTTTACCAAATGGCAAAAATTTTTTAGTAGTTTTTGAGGGTTATGATAATTATTGAAAATTAAAATAAATATTTTTTTATAAAAATATGACACAAGAAACAAAAACATTTTTTAAAAATCTTTTCACTGATGGTAATAAAATAAATGAAGGCAATATTGCAATAATTATTGGTTTAATTCTTTTAATTGTTGATGAGTTTTTGGTGTGGTTTGGTGGTTTAACTTGGATGGAAGTTGCTTTTATCGGCATTCATTTTATCTTTATATTTTTAATGTGTAAATTTGAGCACACACAATTAAAAGCAGAAGATACAATTAAACTCGCCCAATCAATAGCAGAAGGTTTAAAGAATAAATAATATGTTAAATAAAATATTTATTGCATTATTGACATTATTTTTAATTGTATTTGTCAGTTTCAGCATTTACATTTTCTATTTAAAAAATACAATAAAAGATTTGCAAGTTGAAAATATGGAAATACAAATTCAAAAACAATTAAAAGATGAAACTATTAAAGAAATAAATAGAAGAAATAATATTGTTTTATATAATCAAAAAAAAAAACAAGAATTAAAAGAGCAATCTAAAATAAAAGATGATAACAAAAAAGATATAGAAAATAAATTAGAATGTTTGTTTAAATAAATATGAAAAAACTATTATTATTGACATTGTTTTTATTTTTATGTTGTTGTGTTAAAAAAGTTAAAGTTGAAACAATACTTGAAGATTTACCAACAATAGATATTCAAACATATTTTGAAGATGTAAAATTAAAACCAGTTGATTTTGAGAAATGCGGGGGATTTGATCTTTGTTTATCAAAAGAAAATGCGGAAAATTTATATTACAACATCAAAACATTAAAAGAGCATATAAATTATATAAAATCTGTTTATTCTTGTGATATAAATGCTTATAAAAATATTGTAAATAATCACAAGAAATAATTTTAATTCCCTGTAATTCGGGGAAATAACATCAAATTAAATAATATATTTAATTCATAATAAATTGTGTGAATTTGCCTAGTTTTAAAAAAAAATGTTTTTTTATAAAAAATTAAAAAAAAATAAAATTTTTTACAAAATCTTAAAAAAAACTTGACATTTGAAAAAAATATAATACATAATAAATGTAAGTAGTTTTAATTGTTAATTATATGAAAGAATTTTTGGAAAATTTGAAAGATGATATATTGATTTTTATTTATTGTTTAATTATAATAGGTGTTATTGGTTTTTTAATATTTATATTTTATGCTGTCATACAAGATTACAAACAAGAAAAATTATTTAAACAAGAAATAATGCAAAATGATAAAAAACCACAAAAAGTTTATGTTTGCGCTTCTCAAAAGGGAAGATTTTGTAAGGTTTATTTTGAATATAGTTATGATGAATTTTTAAAAAACAAAGATATATTATTGTAAGATAAAAAAATTTGTTTGGTTAGTTTAAATTGTTAATTGTATGAAAGTTGCATTTGTTGAAAATTCAGTTTCTTATTATGAAAATGGAAATGTTAGAAGTGGTTATTTAGTAGAAAAAACTAAAATATGTGATAGAATTTATAAAGAAGGTTCTTACATATCCTTCTATGAAAATGGATATGTTAAAGAAGGCCGTTTAGCGGAAAATACTAACATAGATGATAGAATTTATGAAGCAGGTTATATATACTTTTATAAAAATGGAGATGTTGAAAGTGGTTTTTTAGCAGAAAACACTAAAATAGATGGTAGAATTTATAAAGAAGGTTGGAATATATACTTCTATGAAAATGGAAAAGTTGAAAAAGGTTATTTAGCAGAAAATACTAAAATAGGTGATAAAGTTTATAGAAAATGTGAGAAAATATCTTTCTATGAAAATGGAAAAGTTAAAGAAGGTTGTTTAGCAGAAAATACTAAAATAGGTGATATAATTTATGAAAAAGGTTGTATATCTTTCTATGAAAATGGGAATGTTAAAGGTGGTTATTTAGTAGAAAAAACTAAAATAGATGGTAGAATTTATAAAAAAGATGAGTATATATCCTTCTATGAGAATGGAGATGTTGAAGGTGGAGTTTTAGCAGAAAATACTAACATAGATGGTAGAATTTATAAAAAAGATGAGTATATATCCTTCTATGAGAATGGAGATGTTAGAAGTGGTTGGTTAGCAGAAAACACTGAAATAGACGGTAGAATTTATAAAGAAGGTTGGAATATATACTTCTATGAAAATGGAAAAGTTGAAGATGGATTTTTGCAAGAAATAAAACAGCAACGAAACGATAGTAATAAAAAACAAATTGATTTTTGATTAAAAAATTTAATTATTATTTTAAATAGGTATGAATAAGAATTTTAGTTTTAAATGATTTAAATATGTATATAAGTGATGATAATATTATTTTAAATGATTTTGAGAAAAAAGCAGTAGAGCAATATTGCTTTAAAGAGTTATCTAAATTTTCAAAATTAAGAGAAAGGGATTTTATACACGAATACGACCGAGATTTACACGAGGAAGGATTAAATGTTTTTTATGATGGGACTATTAAATTCTTTTGGAAACCTTATGATGGTAAAGATATTTTAGTTTGTTTTGATGCAAAAATAAAAAAAGATAGCAAAGGGTGTGTTAAAAGAGGCGACCAAAAGTTTTTAAGCAACCATCAAGGAAATATAACAATAAGAGGTGGTGAATATGAAGATAAAACAATAATACAACAAAGCAAGGAATATAAAGAAATAATTAAAATACTTGATGAAGTATATTGTAATGTGTGGAACACGGAAGGAAGTTTTGCATATTACTTTGGAAATGGTGGTTTAAAGTTGTGGTAGTTTATGTGCGGTTTTGTTTATGAATTTTTTAAATCAGATATTAAAGAGATTAAAGATAATTTAGAATATGACAAAAAAAATGATGTATTTTTATTATCTAAACTTGGCGACAATATTGACGTATTTGATATTGATAATTATTTTATAATACAAAATAAAAAAAAATATACACCAGATATGAATAACGAAATTTGGTGCAAGTTTGGTCTTATCGCTTATAACTTCGTCAAAAAAAAAGAAAAAGTAGATTTAGAAGATGGAATTTATTATAAAAGTGTTAAAGTATGAGTTTTATTATAAAATGTTATGAACCACGATAATATTAAAAAAATTAAAGATTACATTAACAACACTAATATAACAAAAAGAATTGATAGTCCTTTTGTTTTTGGCGATAGAACGAATGAAGATATAATGATATTTGACATCACATATTTTACAATCGGAGAAATTAAAAAAATTGCTCGTAAAGAAGTTTTTATAAAACCACAACTATACTATGATGCTGTAAATTTTTTTAATGGATATGTATGTAATAATACAAGCAACAATGACAATGAAAGAATTATTGAAATAAAAATACCATATGAAAAAAAATTAAGTTTTTTAGATTTGGAGAATTATTATAAAAGATGTTGTAATATGAGTTTTATTATAAAATGTTATGAACCACGATGAATATATATTACAATGTCAATTTGTAGAAGCATTGCGTTTGAATAATATTTTTGTTTTTTCTGTTGTAAATGAAGGTAAAAAGAATATTAAAACAGCAATGATACATAAAAAACAAGGCTTGCTCGCTGGGTGTCCTGATTTAATTTCATTACACAAAGGCAAAGTTTATTTTATCGAAATGAAAAGTGAAAAAGGAAGACAAAGTGAAAGTCAAAAAGAATTTCAAATAATAGTAGAAGGACAAGGACACTTTTATCAAGTTATTAGAACTTGGGAAGAGTGTGAAAACTTTATTAAGATTTTAAAAGATTAGTTTATGAGTGATTTAATAATAGAAATTGAAAATATTTTTGATGAAATAGATGAAGATTTACAAAATGATAAAGAAAATGCAATGACAATTTATGATTGTTTTGATTTGCGAGAAGAAGATAAAAACAACTTTATTTTTGCAATAAATAATTTAATAAAATGTGGTATTATTTATAAAGAAAATGACAAGGTTTGTTATAATGAAATTTGTGAAAAAATTATTGATGAAATAATATATAATAACATAACATTAGCACAAATGATTATTGAAGAATTAGCCGAACAAAAACATATAGATTTTGAAAAAAGTATGTTATTATGCGATTTAATTGATAAAAGGTTTGATGAGTATAAAAAAGCATTTAAAAAAACACCAATTAAAGATATTGAAGAATTAAATAATCTCATTGAAAATTTTAATAAAAATAATATGAGTGCAGAAGAATTAAATGAGAGAATAATGATGCGGGATAATGTAGCGGAAACATCTTAAACATCATTAGTTTAAGCAAGTTTGATGTAAAGGAAAATATTAAAAGTAGTGGTTGTTCCAATCACTCTCTTTATCGTATGTCAAGTAAGAGCAGAAACTTACTATAATAAAACGGCTTTTAATATTGGATGTTATGGATAACTGACATATTGGGCTCTCAACCCAATTAGGCAGGTTCGACTCCTGCTCCCGCAACCATATATGTTTTATAGTATGTTTTTATGATGAATAAAGGTTATTTAACTTGTGATAGAACAGCAACAGGAGACGAAGTTTTAACACCACGATATGCGGTTGAACCAATAATACATTATTTAAAAGAAAAATATTTTTGTCAAATTTTATGTCCTTTTGACAAATCAAATTCAAAATTTGTAGAAATTTTACAAGAAACAGGTTTTATTGTTGATTGGTCGCATATTGAAACAGGAAAAGATTTTTTTACATATACAAAAGAACAAATAAAAAATGTTGATTGTATAGTTTCCAATCCTCCTTATTCAATTAAAGATAAAGTATTAGAACATTTATATTATTTAGACAAACCTTTTATGATGTTATTGCCACAAAATACTTTACAAGGTGTGAAAAGGACAAAATTATTTATGAAATATGGATTAGAATACTTGGGATTTGATAAAAGAATAAATTATTACACAAAAGGAGAATTAGATAAAATTAAAAAAGGTAATCATTTTGCAAGTGGTTATTTTTGTAGAAATGTTTTGCCAGAAAAATTGATATTTGAAGAGTTAGAAATTAGAGATGAAAAATATGATATTAACAATAAATGATGTAATGTTTAATAGAGTAAAATTTCATCCAGAAAGATTGTGGCAAGTTATTTCCATAATGCAAATTTCATTAGATGAAATATGTTATCATTTAAATTTAAATGTAAAATATATGACAGAAATATTAGAAGGCAGACAAACAGATATAGATATTCAAACAATCTTTAAAATTGCAAATTATTTAAATGTAAAATGGCAGTTTTTTTATACTCCAAAACCAAATTATCATATATATAATATAACAGCAAAAAAATATTGAACTTGTGAAAATTTTTTACAAGTTATTCTTGTTTTTCTTCTTGTTTTTCTGTATCATACAAATAACATCCACAAAATATGCCAATAAAAAGTTGTGATATAAAGCAAGTTATATTTATATTATATTTTTTTTTCTATTTTGAACCCAATACAATTAAGTATAAGATAAAGAACGAATAAACATTTTATCTTTTTACTTTTTTCATAAATTAAACTATTAAAACTCACATAAAATAAAACCTTTTTTATTTTTATTTCTATAAACTATTTTATTTTTGCTTTTATGAAATTTTTGATAAGGTGCATATTTTGATAATTGATGTTGTTTTAAAAATTTAACTGATTTATCGCATAAAATACCTTGAACTATGCCTTTGTCGGCATAATATATATTATTGTCTCCATCAAGAAAAAAGCACTTTGCAAGTAATAAAATGAAATGTTTTCTTTTTTCATTATTCATATACCTTATAACTTCGTGAAAATTGCACCTAAAACAATCTCCTTCAAATTGTGGAACACAAATGCTAAACAATTCTTTTAATAATTCAATTTCAAATTGTTCTATCGCTCCCAATTCTTTTTTTATAACATTGTTGTTATAATTTTCATCTACTTTTATAAACTTCATAAAACTTCCCAAAAAAACTCTTTACTTGTTGTATCGTTGTTATTTTTAATAAATTCTCTATATTGTTTGTAATGCCTTTCATCTTTGCGAAAGTAATCATTAAATTTATTACAAATTAAATCAGTTATCAACTCCACTTTACCATTTTTAGCATTTACCAAATCTTTTTTTTTGTTCATTATTGTTGATAAATATTTTAGTGGTTTCATTCTATATGCTTCAACAAGAAAAAAAGTTCTAATAAATCTATTAAATGATTGTTTTGTTAACACAATCGCCTCTCTATCAAGTGCAGACATAATGTAACTTTCAACAAAACTTCCACTTGTATCTTCGTTGTGGTTTTTGTTTTGTATTTCTTGCTTAAAACAATCAAATGTGCTAAAACTAATTTGCTCTAATATAAGTTGCCTATAAAAAAACTCATATAATGAAATACCAAAAGTTCTTAAATTCGCAAAAGTTTTTGTTATTTCATCTCTCGTTTCTTCATACGAAAGTTTATTATTAATCATTTTCTGCAATAATATTTTATCGTATTTAACAATATTATGAGCAAAAGATACCATATCTTTATGTTTATCTTTTTCTAAAATTTCGTCTATATTCATAACTCATTGCACTTTAAACTTAAATTTAAATCTTTATTCATTTTTTGACAAATTTGTTTTTGCCTAACGCGAATATACTTATTATCACAAATTTTTCTATTTTTTTGCTCATAAACAAGTTCTAAATTTGGAATATAGTTATAAACCAAATCTTTATTATCTTTATCAATTTGTTTTTCTAAAAAAGAAAAAGGAATAATAAAATCAACACTTATATTATTTTTATCATATTCTATTTCAATTTTATTATTTTTGCAATCATTTACAAGCCAAACACCTTCTTCAACTTCACAAAATATTTTACTATTTTTAACACCATCTAAATGTTTAATATCAGGTGTTATTACTGAATATTTATACAGCATAAAATTTTTCGTATCCATAAAACAATTCTCCTTTTCAACAAAAATATAATTCCAATTATTTTTTGTTTCTTTATCATTTGATTTTGCTTTCTTTGAAATAAGATTGCCTGCAATAATGCCACTTGCAAAACCTGAACTTTTACTTTTATGTCTTATCTTTATTCTCGGTCTTGATAATGCACTTTCGCATAAAATACTTGTTGCAATAAAAACAACAAAACTAAAAACTAACAACTTCTTCATAAAAACTAACTTTAAACATTATAAATTTATCCTCTTGGATCAACCATTTCATTATAAACATCTACTAAATTATGGTTTATATCTAAAACAATATTATTTGTTGTTTTTTGCTCTGCTAAAATTTGTGAAAGAAGACATTTTATCTCCTTATCAATTTTGCATTCGCAATTTTTAACACATTTCGGCAAAAACAATAAAATAATAAATAACAATAATATTTTTTTCATAAATACACTATTTTAAACCATTCATAAAACCATTTGAAAAAGCACCTGAAAGCACGAAAAACACATTTAAGAAATTTGCAATAATTGGAATCATACATAACCAAAAACTTATTTTAAATAATATTTTATGTTTAACCTCATTTGTTTTTAAAAACTTTCTATAAATATAGAAAAACAAAAAAGGACAAACAAAAATATGAAAAAATTTAACAAAACTAAAAACACTTAACATAAAACAAACATTTAAAACTAATCATTATATTTTATTTTTTTATCATATAAAAATCATTCAAACTTAAAAATGTGTTAGTTAAAAAAACCTTATTATTTCCGAAAAAAGAAAACTAACACTTTGGCTCAGTTTAACCTTCTTTTTGACACACTTGACAAGAAAAAAATAAAAACCTGCCTATGTGTATTCTTTTTTTAAACTTTCACGTAGATTTTTTAATTGCTCTTCGCTGAAAGAATAAATATTCTTTTGTTCTTTAACAAATTTTATTTGTTGTTCTCGTTTTTCCGCCATAGATAAAACACTTAAAATCTCGTCAAAAGTTGCTTCGTCGCATTTTTTTAATTCTTTTATTTGTTGTTCTGTTTCTTGTATTTCTTCAACTTTTTCTTCTTGTTTTTGTTGATTGCTTTGTTCGTTGTTTTGTTCTTTATTTTCTTCTTCAACAAGTTCTTCAAAAGTTGAATTTATTTTCTCAGCTTCTTTTATTTCTTCTTTATTTTTTTTATTATTCATTTCGTAATCTTCATCATCTAATCCGTTTAATTGATTTATACCTGAAAAATCACACCATTTTACAAGTTGTCTAAATGCTGTTTTTTTCCCCATTGAAACATAATGATTATACCAGATTGTATTTGTTTTATCTCTTGCATATTTATAATTGCTACTAATTGCTCTTATTTTATTTACATCGTTTTTAGTCATATAGTAATAATCATAAGTTTTGTCTTTATAATAAACTACTGCCAAAAAACCTGCGATATCTTTTTCTTCAAGAGAGTTTTCGTCTTGTTGTAAATTTTTCTTGTAAATAAATTTTCTATTTTCTCCTTCTTCAATAATCAATCTTTCTTCTTCTAAATCTTTATTTGATATAACAAAACAATTTATAGTTGATACTTTTTGATTATTTGCCTTTATAAGAGCAATATAACCTTTATAACCAACGATAATACTGCATTTATCTTTATAAGAAGTTAAATAAGCATAACCATTTGCATCAATTTTTAATCCAATTTGTGCTGATTTAATGCAACATTCAAGAATACTTTTGGCCGTGCATTTTTGCAAGTCCTCATTCATTTTAACTTGACACATAACACAAGCAACAAAATCGTTAAAGTTATAATTTTTATTTTTACATATAACTTTTAAAGATTTGTCATTTAAAATTGTATTACCTATATTTTTAATAACTACTTCATTACTCATATAACCAAAACATTAAAACTAATAATCAATTTCTTCACCAACTTCAACTATAAAATCTAATGACATATTGCCATTATAATTTATCACAAAACTATCTACTAACCGGTATTTATAAATCTTGCAAGTGTCTTCATATTCTCTAACACTTGAATATGTTTTTAAAAAAATTTGTGTGTCTTTTGCATTATCATCTTCATATTCAAAACACACACAATCTTTTTTAAAATCTATTACAAAAATATCATTTAATCGCTCCACTTGATTTTTTATTTCTATGTCGTGCGATGTCAAATCATCTTTTGAAAATTTATAAAAAACATTTATTTTTTCATCAAAAATTATTATTTGTTCCAACAAACCATTTTCATCATATATGCAACCACCTAATTTGTCAAGGAAGACATTATTTTTTTCTTTTCTTGCTTTAATAATGTCTAATATATCAACTTCTCTTTTACTCATACAATACCAATTAAAACTCAAATTTATTACATTCAATTTTTAAATCTTCTAATTCTTCTAATTTGACTTGTTCTTTTTCAATACCAAAGATAATATCTTCTAACTCATCAAAACGATCATCTTTTTTCTTCAATTCTCTATATTCCAATAGTTCGTCGTGCGTGGAATTAAAAAAGTTATTTTTTAATTCTTCTAATCTTTCTTCTTTATCTAAAAGTTCTTTTTCAAGTTCGTTTTTTTCTTCATAAAGTTTCTTCAATTTGTTTTCGTTAACCTCCTTTAATTCGTTTATTTTATCTTTTAAGCAATCAAAAACTTCTTTAAGTTCTTTAAAAGAATAAGACAAATTGCCAGTAATTAATTTAATTACACTTGTTGCATCTTCTAATTTATCAATTTTATCCATATAGCCATCAATCAACATAAAAACCACATTTTAAACTCTTTCAACTTTAATATTTTTGATAACCAGTTTTGATTTTAAAATTTTCTCATCTTGATTATCTTTTAATTTTTGTATTTTTTCTTTTAATTCTTCGTTTTCTTTTTCGTTTTTCTTTATTTTTTCTTCTAAACTTTCTATTGTTTCAAAAGTTGCATTTTGAATTTTGTAATCAATTCTCCAACCATCAACTTTAATATTATTATAAGCAATTGACTTTATTATATTTTTTACATCTTCAAAATGTTTTTCTTTTTCTTTCTCAAAAATCATTGCATCTCCATACTCCTCTAAATAAGCATTTAAATTTTGATTAAATAAATTATTCAAAATTTCTTCGTCATCGCCTCCGTCGTGTTCAAGTTCAACAACTCCATTTTCAACATCTTTTAACCATTGCAAGCATCTTTCAACACAATCTAAAATCTCTTGCTGTAATTTTTCGTTTTGAAAAATTTTAACGATTTTAAAATCCACAATATCAGTCCTTGAATTGTTTAATTTTGCAATAGCAAGATGACATAACTTGCAACCAGTGCATAATAATTGACATTGACATTGAATAGAATATCGTTTTATTAAATTATTAAATTCTTCGCTGTCAAAATCGGTCGTTGTCGTTTTACACTCTATCAATTCAATATTTGCATCATCAATATAATTTATTAAATAGTCCGGGGTCGCCCCAACACCTGCTCCTTTAATATACCATATCATTTTGCCGTTTTCCACCAATTCAATTCGCCCAACTTCACCTTCAACTGCATCAATCAATTTATCTCCAACAATCATTTCATATGCCTTCTTTGCAACTTGTTTTTCAAAAAATTTGCCGGCTTCTTTTGCCTTCGTTCTTGTCAAATCATTATAAATTTTCATCATCTCGCCTGTAAGATGTCTTTTTTTATAAAAACTTTCTTTTGATTGTTTAAAATGATCTACTTGTTTTGCAAGTTGTCTTATTTTTTCATTTTTTGAAAAATTTTGTAAACAAAATATAATATTCGTTGATGTTATATATTCGTTTCTTTTTTTCATCCAATCCTCAAAACTGCTCGCTTCAATAGTTTTATAATCTTTTTCTTTAATTTCTTCAACTCTCATAAATCAATCAATAACCCAACAAAAATTAAAACCATTATTTTTTGTTATAAAAATATTTTATTTTTTTTAAATCTTGTATTTCTTTTTGAATTTGTATTTTTTCTTGTATTCTCTCATTAGCAAGTAAAATTATTTCTTTGCAACCTTCAAAACCAACCAGAAAACAAACCAAAAAGAAAACAAACTTTAATTTTTTAAAAAATTTGTCTTCTTTATTTGTAATTTTTTGATAAATAAATTTACCACAAAAACCACAACAAAAACCTATTGTTAAAACCCCAATAATCAAACTATAATTTAATAACATCATATAAAAAACACCTTAAAACTCACAATCTATTTTTTTAAAACCTTTATTATTGCAATAATTAAAAATAATATTGTCTATTTCTTTAAAAACTTCTTCTAAACAATGATTATTTAGATATTCAATAATGCTCTTTGCTTCTTCTTCATTGCAATTAAAACCTTGCAATTTCGCCTCTTCTATCATATCTTTTACATTAAAAGATATATTAAAAGATGGCTCGTTTTTTTCTTCTTTTATTTTTTCTTTATATTGCCTTTCTTCTTTATTAAAATAATCAATAAACAAGATAACACTTTTAATTAAATTATTTTTTGTATTGTCTTTTATATCAACAATTTTTAAAAAACCTTCATCAAAACTTACTTTTATTTCTTCGTTGTCTCCAAAATAAATAAAGTTTTCATAAAACAAACTGTTTTTTGTATCTTCTTTTTTTTTAATTATTTTTATCATATTTTGATTAAACAAAATTGCTTTTTTTAATTTAAAATAATCTATTTTTGCAATATTATATTGCCGTTCTAAATTATTCAAAGTTTGTTTTTGTAAAAGATTTTCACATAGATAAAAGAATTTTTTAAAAAAATCTTCTTCGTTGTCAATACAAAATTGAAAAGAAAAATTATTTATGTTGCATTCAAAAAAATTCACATAACATAAATTTTTATTTAAAATATCAACATTTACATATTTAAAAACGTCTCCTGTTTCATCATAACAACAACTTATATAAAAAACGTCTTTATGTTTTTTTTGTATTTCTTTAATTTTTTCTTCATTACCATAAATCAAAAAATTACATTTATAAACTAAATCACCATAATTTTTGTATAAGTCGTTATTCAAAATTTTTTCATATCTTATTGAAACGTATAACCACTTTTTATTTTCACTTTTTAAATTCTCCATATATAATACCAATTAAAACAAATTAAAACATATAATAACTTATAAGCAACAATGCAATTTTTTGCTGTCTTTTTTCATTTTCTTTTTTAAATTCTACATTTCTTAAAATTTTGTAATCTTCAATTAAAAGTTCTCTTCTTTTTCTTAAATTATATTTAATTGCTTCGTTTATTTCTTCTACAATTAAATTATACAATTCAAGATTTGTCGTTTTTAATTCTCTTTTTATTTTTTCAAGTTCATTGTATCTTTTTTTTCTATTCATATAATCATCAATTAAAACATACTTTAAAATTTAAATTCTTACAAAATAAACATTGCTTTTTATTGCTTTATTTTTGTTAAATTCTAAATCGTTGCAATCAATTATACTTGATAGCTCAAAATCTTGCAATTCATAGATTGCATTTTTTTTTGTCGTTTCAATATAAGTTTCGTTTTCTTGTAAATGATATGCAAGATCAAAAAAAGTGTCCATATAATTATATTTTTCTTCATCACTTAATAACAAAAAGTCGCCTTCAATTTTAAAAAAATGCTCCAATTCTTGTTGATATTCAAAAATAAATGTTTCAATCTTTTTTTGATATCCACAACCACAATTGCAATTAAAATAATTAAATTTATCATTGTATAGTATTACCCCATTTTTTAGCTCTACACAATCATAAAATTCTTCATAATTAGCTTGCATTAAATTAATAATATCATTAATTGAATACTTGCCTTGTTTGTTTTTTACAAAATAATTTTTATAAAAATCAAACTTTAAATTAAATAAAATTTCTTTTTTTTCATTCATAAAATAATAAAAATAAAACTAATAATAGTTGCTTTTTCTTTTTAAATTGTAAAAAAAACAACAAGAAAAAAACATTTACATTAAATATAAAATTATAATTTTAAAAATTATTATAAATTTATAAATTTTATATTTTTTGTTGCTTCATTAAAAATTTTAATAAATTTTCTATCAATATAATTTATATTTATATATTCATTAAAATTTTTTAAATTGTCTTGTTTATAATCCTCAATCATTTTTGATAAAATAAAATTATAATCTTCATAAACCTTTTTTAATTCTTCTGCTTCATTATAAAGAAAAATTTTATATAAAAAATTTTGATAAATTGAATTATAACTTTTTTTTAAAAATTGCTTGTAAATGTCAAAAATTGTATTATTATTTAATGTTTTTAAAAATTCTATTATTTCTTTTTTTTCTTCTTCATTTTTAATAAAACTTTCAATATGCGGTTGCCCTTTACCATTAAAACATATATTGCTTAAATTTTTTATAATTTCATTGTTTTCCATACAATAACTATTAAAACTTACACTTTATTTTATAATATCTTAAATTTCAAAAGTTTTAACATATTCAAAATTTTCGTTAAAAGAAACTATTGAAAAATCCGATCTCATATGTTGCAAAATTTCTTTTTCAAGAAAATCGTTAAAATCTTTAATGTTTGTTTCGTCAAAATCATCCAAATGATTTTCTTTTAAAAAACGTTCTTTGTAAGAATCAATCAAATAATCATCGGCTTTTAATTCTTCAAACAAAATATTATAAAGATTTTCATAAGCCTCGTCATAACTATTAAAAACGTCGCTTGTAAATTCACATCTAGCGGCTTCATCATAAATTTTATAAATCATATATTTAATAATAAAACTGAAAATGTAAAAAATAAAAATATTAAAAATAATATTATACTTTTTACAAATATTTTATACATTTAAAAAAATAATTGTCAAGTATTTTTTTATTTTTTTTTTATTTTTTTAAAAAAAATTTTAATGGAACCAAAAAAAAATTTTAAATTATAATATATTTTTTTTAAAAAAGTAATACAAAAAAATAAATTTTAATCAACAAAAA
>Ga0247611_10001249_pt1 | contig 46198 bp, 39 predicted proteins | sample 177DNAGHGhighgp2_FD_192422 | JGI IMG/M metagenome (GOLD analysis project Ga0247611, IMG submission 192422) | Sheep rumen microbial communities from Palmerston North, Manawatu-Wanganui, New Zealand - 1770 DNA GHGhigh gp2 | ecosystem: Host-associated > Mammals > Digestive system > Stomach > Rumen... | reverse complement strand
CTATGTCTATATAATGCTTTGTCATTACAGATATCGCTCCCAATGTATCGGGACATGCATGGTGTCCATCTTCGCCCTGAAACAGGCGAGAACGGCCTCTGGAACGCAGTCAGGGTCATTGATCGTCTCGTCTATGAACTCCGATATCTTCTGCTCCGTGGGCAGAGATTTCTTGTAGTCCGCCAGGCACATGTTGTACAGATACCACGCATCATAGATGCAACAGTCTTCGACCCTCACGCCGTTGTTCTCAAGAACCTTCTCGACAACGTCAAGTTGCATGGGAGCGATTTTCTTCATCTCACCATTGGGTTTCTTGACCTTCATGTTGCCGATTGCCCACTCCGCAAGGGCTTTGCTGAAATGCCCCTGGTTGATGTCCATATACTGCGCCTCGCCTTGTGAAATATAATACTGCATAATCCTATACATAAAGATGGGGTGAGCGCACAACCCACCCCTTTATTGGTTAATCACTGTATCTCCCTCTGCGGTAGTCCATCTCCATCTCGTCACGGTAGCGGGGTTCGCCACGACCCATCAGGTCGTTGCCGTCACGATAAGCCTCACGGTACATACCACGGCGATAGCTGCCGCCACGGCGGTACATGCCGCCACGGTATTCGCCACGCTCGTTCATGGTGTCTGCCCCTTCGAGCTTCTCCATCACCTCGCACACGGCCTTTTTAGCCTCGTGCATCTTCTCTATCAGTTCGTTCTTTTCGTCTTCGCCACGAAATTCTAAGATGTATCCCATTGTGTGTTACTTATTTAATAGTTTCAAAATCTGACTCACGCTGTCCTCTATGCCGTCAAGGCGACCACTAAGGTTCTTCAGTTCCTCGTCCCTCGCCATCTCCTTGGCGTAGTTGGGGTTGAGGGCCTTCTTCATCTCGCCACAGGCGGCAACGGTCTTCTCGTCGTTCTCCCTGTTGTCGATTCTCTGCTGGGCCTCACGCTCCACATTGTCCACCACGGCGAGCATCGCCTCTTGGCTGTCGGCGACAACCGTGCTGCCGTAGTCATGCACTCCCTGGTCGCAGGGCAGATGGGCGAAGTCGCCCTCTGCGCCGTCAACGCTGGCACGGATAGTCATCTCCATCTTTGCGTTAAACCCCGTCATGAGGGTTGGATTGGTATTGTACACTGGCGCGGGCGCACCCACATTCACCACCTGGCCCATCTTCAGGACAGGAACTTTCTCCGTCTTGTCCATCACATAGATTGTCGCGCCTTGTCGTAGATTCTGAAACATAGGTTGTTAAATTGATTTATGCTGTTGTTGTTCTTGAGATAAGTTGAAGCACTCCGTTGAAACGGTCGTTGAAGACGGTGAACACACCGCCACCGATAAGGTCAGCAACGGTAGCCTGCGTTCCGTCATACAACGTGAGATTCCTTGTCGTGCCGTTCAGGGTGAGCGTCACAGGCAAGGTGGTGGTGGCATCCGCGGGAATCGGGGTGGCAAGACGGATTGTCATGTAACCCACTGGAGAAATCCTGCGGAAGCCAAGTGCCAGGTCAACTGCATCGGTGCCTACTGTAACGTTGGAAACGCTGAGGTAAGGTATACCTCCTGCGTTGGTAGTGATATTAAAGCATCCCATGTCCAAACCTCCTTATGCTTTAAAATACGATACCACCACCAAATCCGTTACCTCCGTAGTAGTTGTACCCACTGTTGCCGTAGAAACCGCCATTGACGTAAGGGGTGGCGTTGACAGCCACAAGGTTGGGATACTCTACGTTGACGGTGTTGGGAAGCTTGCACTTGATGTCGTCAACCTCTTTGTTCAAGGCGGCGAGCTGTGCGTTGATAGGCGCGATGGACTGGCCTACCACTCCAGCGATATATTGGTTCTGGTTGAACTGGGAAATCTCTCCTTGCAGTTGGGTGTTCTTCTCACGCACGGCGTCGAGCTTGTCTTGCAGGGCGCGGGTCTCCATGTTGTTCAACTTGTCGATGATTGCCTGGTTGTTGCGGTTCGCGTTGTCGGTCAGGGTGTAGGTCTGCTGACATGTGGCGAGCTGGTCGGCGGCTGCCTTGTCGGCGATGGCACGCTGAACATCGCCGAAACCATTGTTCACGGTTGCCTGCATGTTGCAGCAGCATTGGCACAGCTGCGATGCGAGACCTGCGTTGCCGCTCTGGATGGCGTTGATAATCTGCATTGCGTTCAGACCCTGGTTGTTAGCCACCTGGTTGAGTGCTGTGCCGATGGTCTGAATGCTTGAGTTCACGAGGTTGAAGTCCTGTCCGAGCATGGTGCTGAGAGTGGCTATTGCCTGACGGCTCTGCTCGCCCTGGCTTGAGATTGCCTGCATCAGCAGGTCACGACCGTTGTCGTTGCTGATCTGGTTAGAGAGGAATCCTGCACCACCGTTGGCGCCATAGCCACCGCCCCAGCCGCCGAAACCGCCGTTGCCAAACATCAAGCCAAGCAAGAAACCGAGGATACCACCACCCCAACCATTGCCGTTGAGGAAACCACCATTGTTGTTGTAACCCCCTTGTTCGGGGAAACTGAATACTTTTGTATCAGCCATAATTCTATTCAATTTTAAAGTTAGTAAATAATTTAATTCATCCCATAATGCGCATAATAAGGATAAGCAAATTTACTAACTCTTTTGCTCTACATCAAGGATATAACCGATTAACACATCTCACTTTTTGAGTTGCTTGCCGAGGCGGCTAACTATCCTATCTATAGAACTTTTACTGATTTTATATTTCTCTGAAAGGACAATCCTGATGTAGTCCTTCTTCTCCCCTTTCGCTACTAACTCATTGAATTCCATATATAAAGCGAGATACTTATAGTCTTTCATTTTCACATCAACTTTTGAGAGACGTTTCATCGCTTCATATATAATTTCCATAAGTTCGTATGCCTTCATTGTGTTTGTTTTTTTAGTTTTTGTTGTTTTTAAACATCAAGGAAAGAGGCGACATAGGTCGCCTCTTTTCCCCCTGCGCCTCTATCTTGTTAATCTGCCCATAGTTCTTATGTTGTCGCTCATGCGTTCTTTTAACCGCAGAGGCACGAAACCTCTTCGCTCTATTTATCCTATAGGCCCAATAATCGCCTTCGTCTCGGGGGCAACATCAATCGCAACCCTTTCCTTGCGCCTCAAGTTTTGGTCTTTTGTATTACCCAACCTTATGACCTTGACTTTCGGGAAAGGTATCGGTGTCTCGCCATCCTTGTTCGCATAAGCGAATAGGAAGATGAGATTGAACGAGTAAGCAGATTCAGTGCCATAGGAGCGAGAGCCATCGTGGGTGCGGTAGTCGCTTTCAATAGTGGCACCTCTGTTGCTTGATGATTTTTCGAGAATGATATTAAAGATATTAGGGTGCTCATCTAACCACCCCATATCATCAATGTGGCGGTGGCCACTAATCCAACAAAGGAAAATACCACCAGCCTCAACAAAAGCATCAATCAACTGTGCTGGTACATCGTTAAGGCTCAAAGAACTCTCGGGTTCCTCGTTCTTATATGTGTAACTTGCGAATGCTGTCTTTTGCCACTCAGAAACTATTGCGCCAACTTGATAGTGTGAGCAAACAGCAACTGCAAGTCCATTAGTCCTCGCATCAGTAAGCACGTTTTCAAACCAAGTATCCTCATAAGTGTCGTGATACATGGAATCAAAGACGATAAGCCTAATCTTCTGCTCGCTGAAATCCTTGTAGTAGTAACATACTTTGTAGTAGTTAGAAGAAGAATCATCTACACCAGTCGGTTGAACAACATTCCAATCATCCACATAAGGAGCAATGTATCTATCGTATACATCAGCTTTTGGTGCGCCTGACCACGATGACCCAGCCCTTGAGTCATGGTTGCCTATCATATTAAGCACGAAGTCCATTCCTGCCGTTGCCCAAAATGTGAAATCACTTGCAAAAGCACCCTCTACACTATCGCCCGTGTGTATAGGCACATCTATGATGTCTTGCAACTCATTATACACCTCAACATATTTCCTCGCAGCGGTTAGGCTACCGTGCAGGTCGGTTGCTTGCAAGAGAACAAGCGGAGTGCCGTAGTAGTAGCGATATTCATTGAACAATGCCTCGTCAATCCATTTCTGCAACTCGCTTTTTCCGTCTGCACTGCCACCGCCCGATGCAGCCGCTTTTTTAGTAAGAACCAACTTGGCAGGTCGGTGGTCACCGCCATTGTCGTCAAAAGCACGGACATAAAGATATTTCATGTCTCTTGTGATGTTGTATGTGGTTCCCGTACTGCCGACTGAAATCCTCGCAAAATGGTCAAGAGCATAAGATGGCACACCATAAATCTCCGTGCCATTGAGGAAGGCAATGACACTGTCATCACCGCCTATCGCTGTTATCTTGCTGACACCATCAAGTGGAATAAGATAATGATTTGCGTTTGTTGTGGTTGATGTACTCCACACATTTGATTGTTGGATAACATTAGAAATCAACTCATATTCGCTCCAGTCAACCTCTTCATCAAACTCTCCAAATGAGTCGTTTATCTCGGCATCAATCTTGTCATCAAGGTAGGCGTCTGCGGACACTATAAACTCCACTTGCGGATAATTTGGCGTACCACCTTCAGCAGCGCACATCACATAGAGGAATTTGCAATCCGAAGGCACATCATCAATCACCGATGCACCAGCCTCAACGGTTATAACTCCACTCTCACCGACACAAAAATGCGGTGTCGCCAATTCTGCGATGCCTTCGCCATCGTATAGGAAAGCATAATAAGAACTTTGTCCAACTGGCGCAGTCACCTTAATCTGCCGCCCCGCAAAATTGCCAATAAAGGAGATTTGTCCATACATTGAGCCGCCTATCCTTCTCCAAGTGTTATCGGATGTTCTGATGCGCAATGCAAAAAAGCCATCCATATAGGGTGTTTGCGCGGTGTTGATGTCGGCAGGTGGATATGTCTTGGTCAATTGGTCAATATCGCCACTGCCAGCATTAGCAAAATTAGAGTTCAATTTTCCCACAAACACATTGCCAGTGTCGTTAATGTTTATCGTTTCCATATTTATGCGTTTTTATCGTTGCCTAAAATAAAATTACCACTCCCAGCATTGCCGAACAACTCACCGCTCACTCGGTCATACAAGTAACCGACTTGCCCCACTCTCACTGGGATAAAGTCTCTTACCAACACGTTGTCTTTGGTCATCGTACAACCATATAATCTCATGCCGTCAATGGGGAGAAATGCACCTCCTTCATTATTTCGTGCAAAAAGATATGCCTTTAAGTCATTTGTTTGTGCTTGGGTGGTAGCTGTCAACTCGTATATTGTGTTGAGGGAAACGGCTGCTCCCGATGTTATGCCAGTCACTCCAATATTCGCAGTCCTTGAATATGCCCATTGTTGGCTTGCATCAATATATATCTGGGCTTTCGGTGTTATTGAATTATTGCCATCCATCCATGCACCGAAGACCATTGCATTACTTGAGATTGCTTTTGTGATTGACATCTTTATATATGTACTGCAAGCCGTTTGCAGATTTTCCAAAGTGTCAATCCAAGAATTGCCGTCACTCTCAAGATACTCAATCTCGGCATCGTAGGCAGTAGGCGTAGGTGGTGTGGGCGGTGTAGGAGTGTCCCCCCATGATATTTCGGGTTTGCCGTTGGGGAAGGCGAACTCACCAAGAGCATCAAAAATTGTCTGCACGTTTTCTTTGATGAATTTCCCCATCTCCGCCGTGAGGGCACTCTCCTCGCCGCCTTCATAGAGGTTGTTGACAACCTTAAGCTCTCCAGCCGCTCCCGAATAACCGCTGTTGCCCTGGTCACCCTTGGGACCAGTTGCACCCCGCATGCCGTTGCGCACCTGGAAATCTGTTGTAGCACCATCGCTCGTCGTCACGGTGATGACGTTGACACCGCCGCTCTCCTCACTTGTGACGGTCTGCTCAATGCTCTCGATGCCCGTGCCACCGCCGCCGCCAGGCTCTACGTCAGGGTCGCTGCTCCCAGCGATGTAGCGTTTCTTGCCGTCTCGCCCATCATACGATAGGGTGCTCTTTTCCCCTTTCTTGGTGTAGGCCTCCTCAAAAATCTCTACTTTCCTCTTGTATGCCATGATGATTTCTATTCAAATGTTTTGTCGATGTGTGTTGTTATTGTCTCTCCTGTCGATTCAAAATACTCCACGGTGTACACCCGCATGCCGCCGTTGAGCATGGTGGCGAACCTGACGATATTGTTGTTGAGCATCTGCGACCAAACGATAGGGGTACTCCCTATCATCATCAAGGCGCGTGGACTTTGCTGAATGATATTGATAATCTCGTCCATCTGCTCACGGCCACCGCCAATGCGGTTCACCCAGGCAGCGTCATAGTAAGGCAATGGTATCTCTTTCTTCTCCACCTCGCAGTAGTCAGCACCCGACGGCTGGCGCACATAGTAAAGTGTCTCATTGGTATTCCCCGCGTCGTTGGCAACAACAAACACCAGCGATATCACGCCGTTGTTCACCTCCACACCGCTCGCCGTCACGTTGCCCAGCTTAATCAGGCGGTTGTCGTTGATACTGCTAATCATGCTCGAGTAGCGCACTAATGCCCTGCGCTCAGGATGCTCGGCGTCATACTGGCCCTCCTCGCTCTCAAGCCATGTGGCACTGTGGTAGTGGGGGATGCTCGCTGGATTGCCAGCACTCTCCTGCCACGTCTCCACGGTGGACACGCGACCCGCAAGTGAGGTGACCGCCGATGCGTTCGCCTTGGTGTTGAGCAGGGTGTCGGTCTCGGTCTTCGAGTAACTCTCGACAATGGGGATGGCATATTCAAACAAATATCTCACCACTCCCTCATAGAGTTTAAGGTGGCCAATGTGGAGTATCCTATTCTCACTGTCAAAGTATGTCACCCTGATGAGTTTATCGTAGGGCTGATAGGAAGTAGAGACCTCTTTCTCCGCCACTATAATCTGCGTATATTCATATATCACGCACTTGTCCTCTATCGCCTGCCACAGGGCGTTGAAGTTCTCTTCTGTGCGTGTCTCCTGTCGCGATATCCAACTGGCGTCATAGAGGCTCACCTTGCCGCCTATCGCCTCCTCAAGCTCGGCAAGCAACGCCTGCGCGTCGGTAATCAACGTGGTGATGTCTATCGCAACACTCGCGCTGATGTCGGTGGCGTCGTCGCCAGCACCCTCAACGAGGATGAAGTCGAGCTTCGATGGGGTAACGGTCTTGCGCACCTTGTCACCGTAGTTCTCGTTGGGCGAGAGGTCGATGTACTCGCAACACAGGCGGCCACAGCCAAACTTGTGGTTGTCGACGTAGCACGTCAGCGTGGTGTTGTCGGTCTTCTCGCAGTTGATATACTCGCCGTCCTTGTAGGCGCAGCAGAAACTGACCCCAGGGCTGCCGTCAACGAAGAAACGCACGATGAAGTCGTGCAGGGGTACGGGGGTCGTAGTGCCGCCAATCTTGAAGTGAACCGCCACAGGGGGCAGGTCACTCTTGTAGTTTATTCTTGTTCTGCTCATTTTGGCATTCTTCTATAGTATGCTAAATTAACTAACTCTGTCAACTCTCGCTGGCGGTCTGCCTCATACGTCGCTACCGCCTGTGGCATCACGAGGGCAAGCCAGTGGCACACCACGCTGTACTTTGCGTAACGCACCATCAACGCCTCCACCTCTTGAGGCCGTGTGACGGTGTCCCTGAGCTCGATGCTCAGATGGTCGCCGTCACGGTATACAAAACTCGTCAAGCGGTCCAGCACATCACCAACCTCTGTCATGGCCTGCGCTATCCAGCCGTCCAGCAACGGACGGTCGTAGGTGATGGCGCGCACCTGCTCGTAACCCCCGCTTTTCGCGCCGATGTACTCGCTTAGCTGTATCGCGCTCTTCTCCACCTCGCTCTTGTCTATCGTCACTCTCATTGCTCATCCTTTGTTTCTGGTTCTCCCTCATATACCATGTTCATCAGCAACTGCGCCAACGCGCTGTCCTTGTATGTCGCCGCCACAAGTGATCCCGTCTGGTACAGCAGCATGCGGTACAGTCGCTCCGGGAAGTTCAGCACCACCACATTGTCCACCGTCTCATAGGCGGGAATGGGGCAGTAGCGGAACTCGCTCACCTCGCCTGTGGCACTGGTGTATATCTCCAGCCCGCGCCATGTGTGGGTGGCGTCGATGTGCTGTCCCTCTGCCACCACAGGACGCTCGGGATTGCCCGTCAACCCCACAAAGCCGCTCTGCAACTGGGAGTAGTCGGGGCTCTCCATGCTCAGAGTGCCATGCACCGCCCTGCGCCAGTCGCTCATCTTCAGCGTCAGCAACCGCAGATAGTCACTCGGTACGGTGAACGCCCACGCCGAGAGCTCGCCCCAGCCTGCACCCTCAATCTCCGTGGGCGTGACGGAGGCAGTCCTGCCGTAGTCTATAGCACTCACATCGCTGGTCTCCAGCAGGTGACGCGCCGCATGCAGTATCTTCTGACGGATGACTTCGTCAAGCTCAAGGGTGTTGTCCTCCTCGGCGATGATGGTGTTCTCCGCCTGGTTCTGCTCAAGGATGACCCTGACCTGCGCCACTATGTCGGCAAGAGGGTACTGCATCACTTGAACAGGTTAGGGAACGACACTCCGTTGGCGGCGGCAATCTCGATGATGTCCGCCTTGCTCTTGCCGACAACGCTAATGTTCTTGTGCTCCTTGAGCCAAATCCTCGCGTCGCTGCAGTTGTACACCGAGAGGACTTCCTGCTTCTTCACCTTGGGCACGACCTTCTCGACCGCGTCCATGTCGGTGACAGCGCTATGGCCCTTTTCAGGCTCCTCAATCTTTGTGCTGCGTATCAGCTTGATCCTGCCGCTGGCAAACTCCTTGCTGTTCTCGATGATGCGCTGATAGAGCGCGTTCTCTGTGGTGTATTGGGCTGGAGTCACGCCGTATGAGGTAAGACCGCCGCCTGTAAAGGTGATTACGAGGGTCGCCTTACCGGCCTTTATGTTCGCCTGCCAGTCAATGAGACCTTCTACACCATATGTTTTCTTGAATGAATTTTTCATTTGTCTTTGTGTTTTATGCCCTTTATCAAAAGAGGCGGTGCGGTGCGCCACCGTCCGCCTCTCAATCAAAAAGACAAAGATTTATAAATCTTCTGTTTGTTTCTCTTATGCGTTCAACAGGCCGTTGTACTCAGTCCAAGTAACGGTAGAACCGCTCACGCTGGCAATCCAGATGGTGCCTGCCACGGCGTTGTCGTTAATGCTTGGTACGTCCTCAAGCAGGTAGTAGGCCACGCCTGCGGTAACATCGCTGGCATCAGTGGCGTCCTTGCTGCTGTCCCAGAACTCGAAGGTAACGGCACCAGTGTTGGCGCTGTCGCTTGCGTTCTCTCCGTCTACCCAGATGTGGCAAGAACCCTTCAGTGCCAGGGCGTCCCAAATGAGGATGCCTGTGCGGGTGGCCTCTTCGCCCTCTACGCGGTCGTTGAAGCTGTGCTCCGACGAGTAGGTGTAGTGAACAAGGCGGTCTTCGCCGAAGATACCTGCGCTGTTGCTCCAGCCAAGGCGGTCAAGGGTGGGCTCACGCTTGATGTCGAAGTTTCCGAACACTGTGTGGATTCGGGTGACCTCCCAGCCTACTGGGTTGATGGCGGTGGAAATCTGAATCTCGGGGTGCTTCGAGTAGTCGATGCACTGGATGCCCTCAAGGAAATTCTTGCCTGCCAATACGATACCTGTCTTGGGCACGTCCTCGCCTGTGAAGAACATCTTCGCAAGGGCGATGAGCTTCTCTACTGTCCATGCACCAGTGTGCTGCAACTCACGCTTGAACTGCCAACGTACGCCCTCGGTAGCATATACGAACTGAAGGCCCATCTTGGGAACGTTGAGCTTGAACTTGCCCTGACGGCCTGCCCACAAGGTGCGGTTGCCGCGGGTCTTGAAGTTGGCGATGGCGGCCTCGGCCACGATGCTCTTGGTAAAAGGAATCTCTTTCTTCTGAGCGTCGAAGTAGTCGCTCACTACCTGGTTCATGCCGCGCTTCTGAAGGTAAATCAGGTTTGGCTGGGGAACGATGAGGTCGGGGTCAACTTCTTTCTGTGTCTCATACAAGGCATTGCCGAGGATGGTGCACTTGGTGCCTGCTGGGATAGCAGGGATGCCACAGAATTCGTCGTTCCTGTTCGCCTTGGTGCCGTTGATGGCACGGACGATGGGGTTGCCACTGCTTGCGTCATGGTCTACCACGAAAAGCATCAATGGCTTGCCAGGGGTGACGTTGCCGCTCTCGTCATAGCCGTCTACGCCGTTCACCAACAGGGTGGTGAAAGGACGGGGAATCTGCTGGTCGTTGGTGACCAGTGGAAGAACTCCCTGCACGGTGGCGGAGGCGGTGAAAGCCGACGATGTGGTGACGTAGTAGGCGGGCTCGTCAATCATGTAGTGCTTTACCTCGGGCGACTTAACCTTAACCTTCTTTGCCTTGAGCATCAACTGCATCAGGGGGGTGTCGTCCGATTGAAACTTAAAAAGCTCCTCGTCTAGGTCGGGCTGTACGAAATTGCCTGAGCCAATACCGCCAGTGGCACTTGCCAGACCGCTGACGGTTGCTGGCTGGCCGGGAACTTGGGTGTCGAGACCTGCTGAACCCTTACTGGTATCGAGGTCTCCCTGTACTTGAGCATCAACGCCTGCAACTTTTGCAACATCGGCGTTACTCTCTTTGATGTTTGTTACTGCCATTTTCTATTCACAAATTTAAAGTTATTACTCGTAGTTTATTTTGCCTCGTTTGCTAAATCGAATATCGAACGGGGAGAGTTGCCGCGGGCGCTTTCTCTTGCCGTTGCGCCGCCCATGTCCATTGGGGTGCGGTCACTCTCCGAACGCAGTCTCTCGCGGATGCGTGTGTTGCGGCCTCGCGTCTCGCCTTCCGCACCTGCCTGCTCCACGTCGGCATCATAGGTGACGCCCTTGAAGAACAGTCGCCACATGTCCTCGTCAATATCGTTGACGATGGCGCGCTGCTGGAACTCGGTGAACTTCTTGAAAGCCTCCTCCTTGGCGTCGTCGTCAGCACCAGTCTCCTCGGCAACGGCGTCAAAGGCGTCAAGGGCTTTGTCAAGGTTCTCGGCGGCCTGGCGCTCAAGGTCTCTCGAGGTGGCCTGGTTCTCTACCCACTGCTTCTGTTTCTCGGCGATGCGCTTGCGCGCCTCCTCGTTCTCGGGATCGTTGATGGCATCGAGGAAGTCCTGCCCGAAGTTGTCGATGAGATACTCCAGGACGTTCTCTCCGCGTGCCATGCCAAGGAAGATGTTCGCCATGCGTGTGTCGTTCTCGAAGATGTCACGGAGCCGCTCGTCGTCCTCGCGGTATTTCTTCAACTCCTCAAGGTTGCCGCTGTCCTCGTCGTAGTCGGCGTTGACGGCACTGTAGAATCCTTCCTCGTCGCTGTCGTCAAGGTCGGGATGGCGGTCTTTGATGCGCGCCACAAACGCCTCACGGCTGCTCTTTATGGGAGCCTGCTGCTCCTCGTTGGCCTCTAAAGGCTTGTTGTCGGTGTCTAATGTAGCCATTCTATACAAATTTTTATCTATTCTGTGCAAATTTATAGATTTTTCTCGCCTTTTTTCTTGCGGTTAATGGGTTTTGTTTGTAATTTTGCGAGAATTATTTTGCGTTTAGGATTTTAGGTATATGAATAGCTCTGTAAAAAGGCAGAGGAATGAGGAGTTGACCGACTTGTTCCTCTCCGTTCTCGGTAGTGGCGGCACCTCTCAGCACACGATGGAACAATGCGCCGCAATGCCGTGCTCACGGTTCTGGATTGAGCCTGAGTACGCCCTGCGTCTCATCAAGGCGAAGACCGATGGGAGTGCCGCCGTGTCGCAATACAAGGCCAGGCACGCCGTCAAACGAGGAAATACCGAGAGAAAGATTGAAGAGATTATCAGACGATGCGACGGCGACTTCTCGCTCGCCAACATCGCAAGTGTGGTATTCTCACCTGCTCCTGAGTTCTATATCTCAGGCAGGACGGCGCAGGCAGTGATTACACGCACTCTAAAGGAAAGGAGAAAACATGGCATTCACTAAGGAACAACGGGAAAAGGCACACTCGCTGGAGGCAAGGAAGAAGCGCTCCTATTCCGTCTCGCTGGCGCATGCCGTCAAGAACAAGCGCATACACGCCGTAAAGGATATGATGGAAGAGAACGAGAAACGGCTCGCCGTCTTCAGGCAGGAGTTCGACCCTATATCGGGAAGGGGTGCACCGCTCGAGAGGTTCCGCTTCAAGACCAAGGAACTGGAGTGGTGGCTGCCTATGAGGCTCAGGAATGTGAGGCTCATTGACGAACTGATGAAATGCGGCTCTATCGACAAGTTCCTGCGCAAGAACAAGATAGCACCCGACGACACCACTCGGCAAAGGGTGATGCGCCAACTCGTAGAGGTGCGCATAAAGGAGGACTTCTGCTTCTGGGCGGCATCGTTCGTGACGATAAAGCGCAAGCAGGACGCCTCCACGGCACAGATGGGAAGCGAGATGAGGTTCGTGCTCAACCTGCCTCAGCGCAAGACGCTTGAGGTGATAGAGGGCATGCGCCTCAACGAGAAACCCATACGAATGATTATCCTTAAAGCACGCCAATGGGGCGGTTCTACCCTTGTGCAGATGTATATGGCGTGGCTGCAGCTGGTACACCGTGAGGGACTCTACTCTGCTATCGTGGCGCACCAGTCCTCGTCGGCAATGAACATCCGCTCGATGTACTCACGCATGCTCCGCAAATACCCGCCATCTCTGCTCGGGAAAGAGCCCACCCCACAACTGCAGCTGACTCCGTACGGAGGCTCACGGACTGACGTAACGATAACACAGAACAAGGTGCAGGCGCGTGACGTGGTGATTTCCATCGGCTCTATGCAGTCGCCTGAGTCGGTGCGTGGCGCCGACATCGCGCTGGCGCATTTCTCTGAGGTGGGCCTCTGGAGGCAAACGGAAGGTAAGACACCAGAGGACGTGATCCAGGCCATCTCGTCTTCTATCCTCGAGGTGCCGTTGACAATGGATGTGATGGAGTCTACCGCCAAGGGAGAGAATAACCTCTTCCACCATGAGTGGCTCGACGCAAAGGGAGGACGCTCAAAGCGTGTCCCCGTCTTCGTGCCGTGGTTCGGGATAGAACTCTACTCCATGCCGTTCAAGGACGACGAGCAGCGAAGGAAATTCGCCACCGAACTCTACAGCAACCGGGAGCGTACCAACGCCCGCTCCGTGCGTGAGGAAAGCGGGTCTTATCTCTATGGGTTGTGGCTCAAGGGAGCATCGCTGGAGGCGATTCAATGGTATATCGACAAACGTCGCACCTACCGCTCACACGACGCTATGGCGTCGGAGTACCCCAGCGACGATGAGGAGGCGTTCGCTCACAGCGGACAGGCGGTGTTCGACCGCGACAAGGTGGAGCGCCTCAAGCAGTCGTGCTGCCCGCCTCAGTGGGTCGGAGAGGTGGCTGGCGCCGAGCCAAGCGGAAACAACGCACTCAAGAAACTGCGCTTCGTGGACGACAAGCACGGATGCCTGAAGGTGTGGGAGATGCCCGACACCTCGTTCCGCGCCTCCGACCGATATGTTGTCGCTACCGATGTCGGCGGACGAAGCGAGCGCGCCGACTACTCCGTTATCCTGGTTCTCGACCGATGGTGGCGCACCGAGGGAGAGGGTGATGTAGTGGTGGCGGAATGGCACGGACACTGCCGACACGACCGACTCGCCTGGAAGATGGCGCAGATTGCCGCCTTCTACAACAACGCGCTGCTGGTAGTGGAGTCCAACACGTTCGAGACAAGGGACATGGACACCGAGGGAGAGCACAGTGCATTTATCCTTGAGCAGATAGGACGCACCTACCGCAACATGTACGCCCGTCAGTCCACTCCCGACAAAATACGCAAGACACGGCGCAAGATGTGGGGATTCCAGACCAACACGCACACCAAGGCGCTCATCATCGACAACCTCATCACGATGATTGACGACCGACTTTATACCGAGAGGGAGGTGGAGGCGATAAACGAGTATAAGGTGTACCAGCGCACCGAGAAAGGAACGCTTGAGGCAGCCGAGGGATACCACGATGACCGGCTCATGGCGAGGGCGATAGGGCTCTATATCTCGCAGACGATGCCTCTGCCACGCCTTATCACTGGCGAGGAGTTCAAGTCCTTCAGCAGGTACACACGCAAGTACCGCCCCAACGAGGCTACATTCTGATTCTTTTATTCATAAGCATTTAATTTTGTTTGTAAAGAGAGAGGGACCATCCGTGACGGACAGCCCCTCTCGCATCTATGCGCCAGTTGAATCAATATGTCATTTCTTGGCTGGGTGCTTCTTCTCCCACTCGGCAGCGTCCTTGCGCTCATCTTCAAGAATCTGGATGATCTCAGCGAAATGGGCCTTCATCTTGTCATGGTCGCGCTCTTTCTTCAGCGACTCGGCTTCGATGTCCTTGTACAGGGCCTTAATCTTTGCCATGCGCATACCATTACGATAGTTGCGTCGTAGTTCCTCTGGGTGTTCTTCAATGACTTTCAAGGCCTTAGCGCGCTTCGCTGGGTCTTTGACAGGCACTTTGTAGGTGTAGTCTTCCATCTTGAAGAACTTGCCTTTCTTCGAATACTTGAATCCTCCTCCGTTCTCGCTGAACTCCTTCATTATAGGGTCTTTCGCCGACGTGTGCTGCGCCTTGTACTGCGACATCTGGAAGTAGGAGTCCTGCGCTCCGAAACCGAGGTCACGGCCAATCTTCAGCGCCTGCTCCTTTATGTCCTCGCCGTGGAGTGCCTCATACGCCTCGTCTGCATCGTCGGGGGTCTTTCCCTTGCCGTACACATCTTTCTGGTATCGCGTCATGAGCGACTTAATGTACTTGTAGTCGGCGGCAGCGCCTTTGTCGCGCTCCTTCTCCCACGCCTTCATCAGTGCTTCGGGACCTTGTGCAGAGAGCGCGTCTATCTCCTTCTTCCTGTACTTGTCGTGCTCCTTGTTGGTGGTGGAACTGTCCATGAGGTCGTGATAGTCCTCGGGAGTGCCGCCAGCCTCTTTCACGTCGTCGTTGAGTTTCTTGCTGAAGTTTTTCTCATAATCCTTTATGAGCTCGTCCTGCTTCTCTTGGTTGTACATCCACCACAGGGCAGGAGCCTCACGGTGCGCCTTATAGTAGGCATAACGTCTTGCCAATTGTTCGGGAGTGAGGTTCTGTGCCTCCCTCGCACTCATTTTCAACTCATCAATATAAAGTTGGTCTAACTGGCTCTGCGGGACTTGCATTACACGCATAGTAAGAAGCAACGCCTCTTTCGCCGTGCCAAAGCTCATCTCATCTTTCTTGTCGGCCTCAAAACAAGAGTCCACTATTCCTGTAATGGCGTCTGTGAATGTCTGTGGGTTTACGCCTACGAATATCTGCGCGCCGAGGTTCACAAGGTCTGTGGCCCCACGCAACTTGTTCTTGCCGTCAAAATGGTTCCCCACGTCCTCAATGTCGCCGAAAATAGGCAACAGGTCAGGGCTGTATTTAAAGAAGTTCTCCTTGTTTATCTCATTGTTCACACCATCGCTCACAACATTTCCGAAAGGCAGGCCTTCAAACCAACCACAGGCCAAGGCATGTATGGCTGCTTCTTTGGTGGTGTCCCACATATTCCCAAGGGCAGCCTTTCTCTTGTCGTCGTCTTTCCAATTCGAGCCAACGAGATAAGCCATTGCCGCCATATATGGCAATTTACCGCCGATGTTCCACGCGAACTGAGCAACATTACTGAACATGGCAACCTTCAAGGCATTGCGCCATTTACTCCTACGGTATATACGTTCAGCATTTTCCCTCGCCTGTGTCTCTGGGATACCATTGCGAGTCATCTGCTTTGTCATAAAGTCTATGCTCGCTTCCTTGTAGCTCACTGTCGACACGTTGCCGTCCTCGTCTACAACGCGCTCTTTGCCCATAAGGTGCTTGAGATTTCTTAAACCTGCTACAAGTTGTCGCTCATAACCCATAGAGGCGCTACGGAAAAGACTTGCTCCTACAGCAAAGCCACCTCTATCCACCTGCATCGGCGCCACGAACATCTTCTCGCTTGACTGCTGTGTCTGGTTGAACGCCACTGTTGCGTCCTGGCGCGCCCTTCTGTCGGCAGCAACATCGTCGTATCCATCTTTACGGTAACGCTTGTAGCGCTGCTCATACACACTTTTCGCGCCTACTGCAACCGTCATTGCGTCCACAAAAGCGTTAGGCGTGAGGCCCCACTTGCTTGCCCTCTCCACCCATTTCTTGTGTTGGTATTTCCAGTCTATGTCGGTATCCTCAAGACGGGTATCTCCCGCGATACGGCTCTTCCAACGATGTTTGAAGCTCGGCAGGTTCTCCATACACCAATTCCAACTGCCTGCGGGTTTCGCCATATTCTTGACCATATAGCCCACATTGCAGTTTGCGGCGAACACAGGAAGCGAGAGCAACTGCTTGGTTGCGGTAAACACACGCATACTGACCTTTGCGGCGCTCACGTTCTTCGCTATGCCGACAACCACCTTGTCAAAGTCCCCGCCTTGTGGCTTGTATGTGCCACCAGCAATAAAGAACGTATCTTTCAGTCGCTTCCACAACAAATCTCCACTGCCGTAAATCGTAGTGGTGTTCTTCACTTTGTTACGGAACGTCCTGTCGCTGAGCAGCGTGTTCACGTCACGGCTCCACTCGGCGAAGTGCTTCCAGTGGTTCATCTCGTCAAGATGCCCCAGTATCATGTCTATGGCGTTGGTGTTCATCAGGTCAAGGGCGGTGGTGTTATGGGTGCGCTTGATGATGCCGCCTGTGACGGTGCTTGCAAGAGATGGTTCGTTCTGTCCGTTATTGATGTCCACCTTCTCGCCCAAGCCGCCCTTGTCGATACGCAGTGGGACATAGTTCTCAACCATATCCATGTCTGCACCAAACATACGCCTATGTACCTCGTTGTAGCCTTCACGTTTGCTTGGAAGGAAGTCGTCCTGTAGCCAATCAGCAAGTTCAACGAGTTTAGGATTCATGAAGTTCTTTATCGTTTCCACATTCTCCTCGCTGATGCCCATACGGCGCAGTTTCACAATGCCGTCTTCCATCTTATTGACCATGTAGATGTACATTAGTTGTGACTGGTCAAGGGTGTGGTTCTTGATGTCTCCACCGTCCTTATATGGAACGTCCATCTTCGGCATCTTACGGATAGTGTCTATTAAGTTGGCGAAATGCTTAACGCCGAACAACTCCCGCGTCTTTGCGTCAAGGACATCACGGTCAGCCCAATAATCGATTATCTCCCTGTCTCTCGCGTCAAGCCAACCTCTGCCGAAACGCTCATAAAGGTAGCCTTCTCCATTAGCGTGCTTGCGCCCCAATGTTCTCAACATCTCGTCAAAAGTATAAAGAGAAGCACTTATCGCTTTAGATATGCTGCTGCTTGAAATCTTTGCGAGCCTGTCTGGACGTGACTGCGTATACTGTGGAGTTCCCGCCATGTCGCTGTAGGCGTTGTGACGTATCTCGTTCTTGTGGGCCTTCTGTGCCTCGATGAAGTCCTTGGCTCTCGACCTTCCTTCTGCCACGATGCCGCGCAGGGTGTTCACATAGTCCCACATCGCATCGGCGTGGCTCATGCGGTAACTGCGTATCTGTGCCTCAAGGGCACGCTTCTGCTCGGTGTATTCTTTAATGCTAAGCTCACCGTCTTTGTACTGCGCCTTTATCTCGTCAAGCTCTTCCACCGCGGCTTTGATGTTATCCTCGTGGTTCTTCGCCGTCTCCATGTATGCTTTTGCAAGCAATGCGCCCTGTATCTTGTCGTCCACCCCGTTAAGACGCTCCTCGCTGTTCTCGGGAATCCTGCCTCTTAACTCCTCAAGGCGCTGGATTTCTCGGTCTATGTCCTCGACGCTGTTGCCAAAGTTCTTATTCAGCGACTCCAGGGTGCGCTGGCCTCTGATGTCCACACCGCCCTGTGTCACCACACCGCTTTGGTTCACCTTCTGCGTCTTGGTGTTGAGCAGGGTGTTGATCTCATTGCGGATGCTCCGCTCCTGACTCTTGAGCATCACGTCCATGATACCGTTGACGGTGCTCGTCAAATCTTCCTTGCCTGTCGAGTCTTTCAACTTTGTAAACAACGGAGTGAGGTTGCTGATGTATCTACGGTCTATCAGCCCGCTCTTGACCATCATCTTGCACAGACCCACCACGTTCTCTACCGTTGTTCTGTCGTATTCCTTCTGCAAGCGCATCGCCTTGTGGAGATTCTTCAACGAGGCGTCAAGCTCTCGCCTCGCCGTGTTGCGCTGCTCAAGACTCGCTTTAGTGTCAGCGACAACCTTTATTGCCGCCTCCTGTGCCATCTCTATTGGAGACATAGGGCGGTCATAGCCTGTCGGGGGCAATGGCTCGGGAGCAGGCTCGGGACTGGCAGGTGCCGGTGGAGTAGGGGGTTCAGCAGGAGGTTCGCCACTTCCTGCGCCGTTGCTCTCCGTACTTCTTGCCGCCTCTGCCGCTCTGCGGTCTGCACGCAGCTGCTCAAGTTCTGCTGTGACGTCCTCGCCACGAAGCCTTCGTCTCATCAACTCGCGCATCTCAGCAGCGTAATCGCGACCGCCTTCCTCGCCGTCACGGAAACGAATGTCCGAATTCTCTCTTGAGAATTCGCCGTTGTTCTCGGTGGCTGACTTGATTTGGGTGTTGTCGAAAACCACCGCATTCATAATTCTGCCGTCATTGTCTTTCTCAATGGTTGAGTCAAAACCTAATTTCTTGAAAGCATCAATGATATCGTTGGCTCTTGCCGTTCCAGCGACAACACTTATAGAACCTACTATACCCAAGTCGTCATAACCCATAAGATTCTGCACAGCTTTCCTCAATGCCCTGTTGTATTCGGCAGAACCATAGGGGGCATACTCTCCTGCGAAATCAGCGGCAAGGGTATCTGATTGCCCTTCGTCTAATTGACGAAGAACGTTCTCCACATCACGGCTTGTCAACTTATGCCCATCACTCTCAAGTGGATTGCGGGCATCAAGGTAGACTTTCATCTCGTTGTTGCCGTATGCGCCGTTCCCTGTGCGTGAGAAATTGAACCCTGCGCCAAGATATGCTTGCCCTTGTCCTGTTCCTATTCTCTCTCGGTCAAAGGTGTAGAACTCGTTGCTGGTGTTGTGTGACATAACCAACGGTCTGCCATCCTCATCCACCACCTTGCTGGCATTCTCTGGGTCGTTCTCCCAATCGCCGAACCAATTCTTGAAGTTATTGGATTCCTGTTGCTTGTGCATAACTTCCTCATTACCATATCGGACATCCCCTTCCGCAACAGTCTTTACAGGCTCGCCGTCCTCTACATAGTCTTTAATGCCTGCCTTTTCACGCATTACTGCGTCCTCGACCATTGTCTCGGCACCACGACGCAAATTCTTATGAGAACTCCACAGGATATAGCGCAGTTCATCATCACTCAACTCAATATTGATGCCTGCTTTACGAAGCATGTTGATGAAGTTCTCTTTTATCCACTGCCATGCCCTTGAGGCATAACCTGTGTTTTGCTCTCCGTTATAGAGCCCATCTTCTGCAAGGTCGGCAAGATATTCCTCGGTGGCGGCACGACGGTAGTATTCATCACTATGCGCTCCCTCTTGGTCGGCAGCACGCATCTTCTCTATCCTGCCGTCTATATCTGTGCGAATATCTTCACTTACATTGTTGTGAACGTTGTCGAGGAATGTGTCGAAGTCTTCTCCAAAGAGTTTACGCAAGCCGTGATGTGCTACGCCCTCATGAAGCATGGTGGCCATCACGTCGCTCACGCCGCTGTGGTTGCCCATCACAATGTGAATCTTACCAGTCTTTGGGTCATACCACCCTTTTGCCTTTGCTTTGCGACCAGTGAACTCGCTGGGGTCGTCGTGGAACTCCACATCAAGACCTAACTCTTTAGTAATTTCCTCGGCGCGAACCCTTGCCTGTTTCATCTCGCGTTGTGTATAACGCTCAATTCGCTTCTTCATGGCAGAGCTCAGCTTGCCACCGTTTGACGCTAATATCTTTGCGTAAGTGTTGGGCTTCATCCCCTCGGGAAGAATATTACTCCATGCCTCGTAACCGATGTTGCCGTCCTCATCAATGTATACACAATAGTCTGGATTTTTCTTTCGCATGAAGTCTGCGACTTCCTCAACGCTGTTGAAAATGTCGTCGTAACCTTCTACCTTGTATTGACCAGGCTTGCTCTCATAGGTGCGCATCACGCCATCATAACCCTTCAAGGTGTACGTCTGTGGTTCCGTGACCTGCGTAACCTTTTTTACACCACGCTCGCCCATAGGCTCCTGCTGGCGGAACAGCGGCTGACCCTGCATCACGCTCTCCTTCATTTCAGGGGTGACATCTACGGCGTGCATCACTTCCTTGCCAGGTGTCGCAAGTTGCACCTCGCCCGTCTTCGTACCCCAACGCTTGCCGTACTTGTCCATGAACCTCGGCAACATCTTGTCATAGAAACCTTTCATGCCCTCGCCGCCGATGCGCAGGTCTTCGCCTTCAAGCATGTCGCCATCCTCAAGGTTCATCATCCTCTCAGCAAGGTCTTTACCGACAACATCACTCAATGGTTTGCCGTTGAACTCACTAAAAGACGAATCCTCAATGTTACCTTCCTTATTCACAACGAAAGTGTCCATATTGCGACCACTCAGCACAAAGCGCTTGCCATCAATCGATGGGTTGTCCTCGCGCTCAATGCTGTCATACATTCTGCCAAGACTATACCTCTTCGCCTGCTGCTCGCCTGTAGTCCAAGCAACCTTGTCGAAGCCTTCCTCGGCGGCGAGCCTCAGCATGCGCTTCATCGCCACTTCGTGCCAGTTCTTCTCAAAGGGAGCAGCAGGGACACCTCTATCAAGCACCTCGTAATCCCAATCAAAACCATTTGCTGCACGGAAATATTTCAAACGTTCTGCTTCCTCTTCCTCACTAAGCAAACGTAGAGCCTCATCGTTTCTTTCAACATTATATTTCTTACGCATCCTATCAAAGAAATCATGGAGTTTAGCACCCCCTTCCTCGCGGCTCTTGAGATATTCGTTATACCTTTCGTTGTTCCTATATCCCTTTTCCCTCGCATCTTGATGGCGGTTGCTCTGTATCTCGTCAATGACAAGAACACGGTTGCCGTCAGCGTCAGTAGTTTCGCCAAAGCGAACCCACATCACAGCCTTGCCTTGGTTCTCGGGACCAAAATGCACCTCGTCATGCTCTTGGTAGGGTTCAATATTTGGAACTTTAAACGCTATCTCACGCTTGTTGTCAAGTCCTTTGGTAGTATAGTCAAGGCGAGTGGAGTTAACAGGGTTTTCCACAGGAGGGAACTGTTTTTCAAGCTCTTTCTTTACCTCGCTATAGAATTCAATGTCGCCATTTATCTCTTCAATACGCCTTTGCCCTCTCTCCAAATATTCTGGGTCTATCTCTCCCTCTAGGTCTTCTTTCTCTTGAGAACGCAAACCTTCCAATTTTTGTATTTGGTTGTCAATATCTTTAATGTGGAATTCATAAAAATCCCCCACAAGCATATTGATAAGGCTTTTAGCTCTTTCGAAACTAATACTAGTCCTCCCCTGTGCAGTTTGCCCTGCTCTTTCAACATCTCGTAATGTAATCCAATCTTCTCCAACCCCAGCATAGTTCACCTCTTCCACCTTGATGCCATTGTCGGCAATGAACTGCTGAACTTCTTCCTTGGTCAAAGACTTGCCCTTGTTGTCCTCAAGCCATTGGCTCAAGCCCATCCACTTGTCCTCGCCAGCCTTCAAGCCGCCAGCCTTCGTGAGCATCGCCTTCCACTGCTCCGCAGTAGCCTTGTTCTGCTTGATACCCTCTACTGCTCGGGCAGCATTGGAGTAAAAGGTAGGGGCATTGCCATCTTCAGGCTCTGCCACTCCAGCATCGCCCTCGCCGTCACGGAAGCGAGTGCCGTCCTCGCCGCCTACTCCTTGCCCCGCATCTGCTCGCGGATTTTCAGGGCCAGCGCCAGCTTCTTCATCGCCTGCTCTTTCGCCTTCTCCTTGGCCTGCTCCTGCTCGGGCGTCTCTTGATTTCTTGTATCTTCCATTTTTGAAATTGTCTATTATGAAATTAAATATCTCTTCTTTAGTGCCTAAGTTGCCGAACATGCGGGTCTCACCGCCTGCCGACACCTCTGCCTCATTATTATACGAATCCAAGAACTCCTTGAATTCACGCACTCGCTTACCGTTAAGCATCTCAGTGAGCGTTATGACAAGCTGATTTGTGAAAGCCTCGGTAGGGGTGCTACCATAATCCTCGCCAAAATCAAACGATGTCGTGATGGCCTGCATCGTGCTGCCTCGTTCAAGGTTGCCCTCTCGCTCATTGGCTATCAACTTGATGGCAGTGGTAATCTCATCAACAAGGGAGTAACCGCCACCTAAACGAGCATTGCTCGTGAGAGCCGAAAGGCCTGTCACAACCTTCTGGCGCACGTCGGCGTTGTTGCTGAGGATACGCACCGCATCGGGATCGCTCGCGAAGATGTTGCCCACAAGCAGGTTCTCGATGAAGTCCTTGCCCTGGGGCGACAGTTTGCCGTTCTCCATCAGCGCGTTTATCTCGTTCTGCGTGATGACACCAGCACTCGCCAACTCTCTTAAAACGTCGATAGGTGCCTGATTATTGTTGTTGAAGTCGCCAATGTTGTCAAATTGGTCTATTATCTCAAGAACCTTTGAAATAGTTTCGGCAGGGGTTGTCTTGCCCAAGCGCACTGCACTCTCGGTCTTGTTCTCTACCTTCTCCTTGCCCTTGTTGAACATGTCAAAGGTCTCGGCGGTATAAGGCAGGTCTTCCTGAACCTCGAACAATACTCGGGGATGTTCCATGCTATCTACCTGCTCTCGCGTGAAACCGAAATCCTCAGCATGCTCTCGCAAGTAGTCGATGTATTCCTTGTCGGTATTATGGCGCGCGGCAAGTTCTCCGGCCATCGTGCGGCCGTTCCCACTCAACACCACGCCGTCTTTGCTCACGACAACCCTGTCTTGTATGGCGTTCTCGTTGTAGTTCTCTCCGTGACGCTCGGTAGTCTGACGATAACTTGCGTTCCCTCGGTAGTCACGGCTGTTGGCGGTGTTGCCGTTGCCATCCACAGGGAAGCCCGGTGTCTGATTGTAGTTGTTGTTGGCGTCATGGCTTGCACTTGCCGAACCGCTTGGCGCCAGGACATAACGGCCGTTGAGCTTTGTGCCGTTCTCTAAGCGCATGGTGTCGCTCTTGCCATAGACCTTGGGTGCGTTGTTCCATTTCTCTTTCACCTCATTGCCCACGGTGTTAGCCTCTCCCGCATTTTGTGCGGAAGGTTCGGGTTTGGATTCGGGTTTGGATTCGGGCTCGACTGGTTCCTCGCCCATTCGCTTCACCTCTTCCCAATAGCGCACATCGTCCTGTGCAGTCTTTGCGGCGGCGTCGTATTCGTCGAGTTTCTGCTTTAATTTCTCGGGGTCACCGTCGATGCCTTTGTCTTTGATTGTGGGGCGTTTCTTTTTCTGTGCGTAGTCTTCCTGAGCCTTTGTGGCTTTCTCTAACTCGTAGTCCACAATGGAGTCGGCATCTTCTTTCGACAAACCTAAGTCCTCATAGAGGTATTTCCTCGTACGACGGGTGCTGGCTTTACGCATCACCACTTTGCCTTTCTCGTCTTTGGGCATCGGCTCGTCAAGAGGGTCGACGGCTTTGACTTCTTGTTGACTATCGTCTATGGTTTCGGCTCTCTTGCCTACAAAGTCTCTGTAGTCTTTCTCAAACTGCTCCTCGTTGTTTTTGTCCTCATAGAAGGCGCGTTGCTCGTCACGTTCTTCCTTCTTTTCAAAACCCATCGCGTCAAGCAACTCGTCTATCTTGTCTTTAGGGTTGCTCGCGTTAGATTCTGCCTCGGGTACTGCAACAGGTTTAATTTCGTTGTCTGCCTTGGGAGCCTCTATAGGTTGCTCGGGTTCTATTACCTCTCCACGCTCGTTTATCTCAATGGGGGCAGACCCCTCTCCCTCAATGACGTTGCCATCTGCGTCTATCTCAATAGGGGCAGACTCCTCGGTAGCCGGGGCAATAGTCTCCTCTACACCCGAATCACGACGGCGCTGTATCTCTTCCTCAAGGGCGATGTATGAGAGGCGCATACTCCCGTCAGTGTCTTCGCCGTTCTCTATAGCCGTGCGCGCTATATCCAAGTTGCTCTCTAAAACGTCAGTAGGGATTTCGGCAAACATAGACTTCAACGCCTCTTTCTTCGCCTCAAGCGCCTTTCTCAAGTTCTCATTGGCAATCCTGTCACCCAACTCTCCTGGGTCTTCCACTGTAGGCTCCATCAGTACATGCTCGGCCGTTGTTACCTTGACTCCTGTGCCGTCGTCGTAGTAGACTCTCTGGTTCGGATTAAGCGGCATCCCTTCTGCATCTGTCTTTACGGCGCTCTTTATCGACACCTGACGGCCGTCTACCATGCCTGCCTCTCCACCATTTAACGCCACTTCGTATGGGCGCGACATGATAGAGTTATATGTGGCGCAGATTTCTGCCTCTCTACCCTTTCGGTCTTTGGCGTCTGCCTTCCACGCTGCGTCAAAGGCACTCTCTTCAATTCCGTAACGCTCACAGAGTGTCTTCTTGACAGCGTTGCTGTCGGGCATCTCTGCTCCGTAGTCTCTTACGGCTTCATCGAAAAGTGCCACGATTCTCGCCTCATCACTGCTACGCTGCTCCGCTGGCTTTTCACTCAGCACCTCGTAGGCATAGAGAACATCGTCAGCAGTAATGCCGTCAAAAGCTTCATTCACAGTGCCGTCGCCGTTGTATACCGACTTTCCGTCGTCAAAGTTAATCCTGTCTGCTACGGAACGTGCTGCCTTGGCTTTGATGGTGCTGTCACGCATGAGGTCAAAAGACTTGACGTTGGCTTCCTCTTGCTTCTTCTCAACCGCACGCTGACGCTTGACGAACTCTTTGTCGACAGCCACCTCGTCATAGACCTTGCTGCGCTCTATCTCCACGCCGTTCACGTCGTAACTAACGATTCGGTAGCCCTTGCCATCTTCAACCTTCTCTATCGAGTTGGTGCCAGGCTTGGTCATTTTTGAGTTGGTGGGTTTCAACACTTCTGCGTAGTCGCTCCAAGAGAGGCCGTTACTGCCCATGCTCTGCTGCATGGACTGCATCTCTTCTATAGCGGCTTGAGAATATCCCTTGGGCATAGCCCCGCGCTCTACGGCCTGCGTGTGCTTCGCCATCTCGTTGGCAAGGGTGTTGTATCCTGCCTTGCGGACTTTCTCTATCGTAGCATTGCCGATACGGCTCTTGAACCCAAATCCGTTCCCGATGCCATGACCGATTGCCATGCTTATGATAAGGGCGCCGTTGTTGAGCAGACTTGAAGTCCAAGTGGCTTCCTTATCGTTGCCGAGGTACGCCATCGCCATCTCGGTGCTTGCGAACAACCCTGTCTCAGCGACCTTGCCTGCTCCCTGTATGGCATAGTTGGCAACTGTGCTGTTTATGTTTGGCTTGATGCCTGCAACACCTTCGCTGATGAGCGAGCCACCTGCACCTAAAAGGAATCCCTTCGCACTATTGCCTGCCATCTCTGCCCAGTCAATCTCTCTACCCTGCGACCATGAACCGAGGGCAGACTTCGCCATCTCAAAGCCCATGAACGACAAACCGCCTGTGGTTATCTTCATGGCTCGGGGTGTGAATGTGAAGACTTTAGACAATGCGCCGACGGTCTTCGTCGCGGCTACTCCCGTCACAGGCATTATTGACACAGCCTCTGGGATGAAGGACAACACGCCACGGGCGACGTTATTGCCTTCGCCTGCATACTTCATGGAGCGCTGAAGCAAATCGTTTACGGATTCACTTCTCAACGGCTGACCTTTAATGACGTCATATGCATTACCTACCGCCATTACGGCTTGAGCAACGCTGTTGTCGAGCAGGGCAGAAACAGGGGCATACAGCGAACTTTCGGCGAATCGCTTCGCTAACTCTTCCTTGTAACGCTCTTCGCGCAGGTCACTGGCCTTGGCACCGAGATTCTTGTACTCGTTCCAGCCCATGTTGTCCTGTATGGAACCGAAGAACGACCACGCATGGTAACGCTCCTTGAAGTCCTTGTCCTTGAGCGCCATATTGAAATAGTAGTTGTCAGGCTTTTTCTTGCCGGCCTTCTCGTCTGCTGCCTTTTGTGCCTCTACCTTGTCGGGGAGATCCAGGAGCAGGGGATTGGATTTTCTGAGGTTCGCACCACTGTTGTATAAGTTCTCATAGAACTCTGTGTACTTGTTGCCCTTGCGCATTGGCTCAAGGAACATCCGGTAATTCTTCTGCCCGATGTTGCGGTACATGTCGTTTCGGTCGGCGAAGTTGTACTCCAACGCAACCATCTGGTTGTGGATGGCCGAGAGAAGCTGCGCGTCATGCTCAAACTGAGGGGTGCCACCCTTTGGCCTTGTTGGATTGTTCCTCATCAACTCCTGAGACTGACGGTTGAGGTCGTCCCAATCCTTGTTTGCATATACGGCAGACAACTCATCCGCACTCAAGAGGGAGCCATACTGCTTCGCCTGACGTGCCGCCTGGGCGAGGGGGTGACCCTCGTCGTAGGTCTTGATGGTCCTGGTGTACCTCCATGAGTCTGGCTCGCCTCTCCACTCTGGAGCTTTGGTGTAGTCGTACAAAGGCTTGCTCGGCTGCTCTTGAGGAACAGGCTCCGCAACAGATGTTGTCTGCTTGTTGGTGCTCTTGTCGTAAGTGACCGTTATCTGCCCAAGGTCTTCTCCCTTGTACTGGTTGTTGTCGACATTCTCCACCTGCTTCACAGGGGCAGGTTGGGTGTTCTGCTCAACAGGCTGCTCCACACTTACAGGTTGCTTGACGTTACGCACGTCGTCCGACATCATAGCATCGGCCCATGTGTCGCCTGTACCCTTCGGCGCAGACTGCACCTTCTTCGGCGCCTGTGGTTGCTTTCGCACATCGTCACTCATGAGCTCGTCGGCCCATGAGTCGCCGCTTACGCCTGCACCCTGGTTATACACCTGCTCGGCATCTGCCTTCTTCTTGTCTACTAAATCCTCTGTCTGCTGGATTTTCTCTATGTCTGCCATATTGATTCTATTCTTTTGCTATTGTCTTATCCGTGAACTGTGCCTTTACTCTTTCGCTTCTTGCTCTTCTTGGAACCCTTGCCTCCGTGAGTGTCATTATAGGAAGGAGTCCTCTTGGTCTTTCGGGCCTCTTCTCCTGCAACTCTCTTTTCGTGAACACGCCCTGCAGATGCGGCAGCAATTTCTGACTGTCTGTTCTTTGACTTGTTGTTGTCGGTTTCCTGCTGCTTCTCTGCCTTATACGCAACACGCTTGTTCGCCTCTTCAGTGGTAATCTTCTGGCGCTTGCCGTGCTCCTCGGTGGCATGCTCCTGAGCCTCTTTGCGGTTGCGCTGCTTGTTCTGCTCTGTGTAGAAGTTGTCGGAAATCTTGTTGAGGCGGTCGTTGGCGGCCTTCAACGCGGCAACGCGCTGGGCGATGTCGGTGTCGCCGTCTTTCTTCAACTGCGCCAGCAGGGTCTCGTAGTTCTTCTGCAACTTGTCACGGCGCTTCTCCCTAGCTGTGAGCTCTTTCTCTTGGGCGGCGCCAGCGGAGGCACTAAGAGAGGTGAGACTGGAACTGTTCGCACCATACCATGTGCCGGCAAGGTTCGCGAAGCCCTGCAACACATCGCCGATGTTGGCGATGATGCGGGCAGTGCGGTGGCGCTTCTCGACCTTCTTCTCGTCCTCTTCCGACAAACCCTCGTCTTTGCGCCATTTGTTGTACTGCTCCAGGGCGACTGCCTTGTAGGAGTCTTTGCTCTTGAGCAACTCGTCAAGCTCGGCCTGCTTCTTGTCCCTGTCGGCTATTGCGTCTTTGTAGTTGGGCATGTCCTCGAGTTTCGCCTCCGGGGCCTCGGCTTTCTTAGGTGGCTCAAGGACACCGCCTTTCTCCCGGTAAAGGTCCTCAAGCACCTTTATGTCGTTGTCGTAACCCTCAAGGCCTCGGGTGGCGTCAAGGATGGCCTTGATGACTTCCTTGCTCGAGTCCTTGTGCATCGCCTTGTAGTCCTTCACGGTGGTCCCGTCATGGAGCTTATCGTCGTCCTTGAGACCGCTAGGACTGGTGCTGGGAGCAGGGGTGTCTATAATCTTCTTCCACTCGGCAAGGCGCTCCTCTGCCTCTTTCTTCGCCGCCTCAGACGCCTTCTCGTCTTTGAGAATCTGCTCGAGGACGTCGATGTTGCGCTGTACGTCTTCTGCCGATGGGGTGAAGGTCGCTTCTTCTTTCTCTTCCTCCTGTTCTGGTTCTGTCTGTTTTGGCGCTGTGCCTGCGTTGGGGTCTAACGCCAACTTGTCTATCGAGGTCTTGTTGTCGAATGGGCTCTGCAACCTCACATCACCTTGTGGAGCCTTCCCACGCTGACCCAATATCTCGGCGGCCTTATCGGCCACGAGCCTGGCATTGGCGCCTTCCTTGCCAGAATTGACGGTGTACAACTTCTCCAACGCCTCGTCACTGAGGCTGTCGAGGTCATTGGTGCTTTTTACACCACTGTATTCATGAGGTTGGGTTGTGCCTGTGCTTGCGGTATTTTTACCGTTCTCGGGCTGGCCACCGCCAAGGTAATACTTCTCGTGCGCCTGGTGTATCTTTCCTTCGATGTCTTCGGGAAGGTCTACGCCCACAAGAAGGTTGCCTTTCCTCTTGTCGAGAGCTATAATACCCTCAGGGGTCTTGCCGTTGGCAATCAGGTAGTCCACGTACTCCTCAAGTTTCTCGGGACTGAGCACCCTGCCGTTAGCAGCAATGGGGGTCACGACCAAATCATGATTCTTGCCGCCACCATTGTACGACCATCTGCTTGTGTAGATGGTCGCTGTGCTTGCCTGTGCCTCGGGACTGCCGAAGTCTCGCCACCCCATCTTGCGCATATCCCTGCCGCTGACCATAGGGCGGTTGTACATGTCGACGTTGCCGTTGAGGTTCCAACTGTTGACCTCGGCCTCGTACTGCTTCTGCAACGCAGGGTCACTCTTGAACAGGGGCGCTGTCGCCGTTGTCGAAGCTGTGGTGCCTTGCTGACCTTCGTTCTGCGCCGTCGGGATGGTCGCCAATGATGCATTGATAGCACTTATACCCTCTGGTGCCGCGCCCTGGACTGCGCCGTCATAACCCTGTATGACGTTGTCGGGATTAGCAGAAGTGTCCTCCACCCTGTCCTCGACAGGCATGGCGGGAACGTTGTTCACCTTCGCAGGAGGCTGCGGCAAAGTTGCGCCCCCAACATTCTGCTTTGCGGTCTCTACAGGCGCCACGTTCACAGGCTGAGGCTGAGCAACAACCTGCGTGGGCTGTACCGCCGTGTTATCTACGGAAGGTGCCTGCATAACCTGCGGCTGAACACCTTGAACGCCCTGAACATTCTGGGGCTGCTGAACAGGCTGAACACTCTGAGCACCCTGCATCGGGGTCACGCCAACGTCGGGAGTACCCGCCACCTGCGCAGGAGGTACAGGGGCGTTCTCCACCGCCTGACCCAACCCCTTCACGCTGCGGTCGTCCTTCTCCTCGACACTCGTCCCGTCAGGATTGTATAGGACTTTCTTCTTTTCCGTATTCTCTTGTGCCATCGTCTATGTCTTCTTTAGGTCAGTGCCAAACATGCCCGCACCCAATGTGCTCAACTGCGAACCCGCATTCGCTAAACTCTGCGCCTGCTGCTCATACATGTTCAAACGCTGATTCGAGATGTCGTCCTTCTTCTGTAAGTAAGTGTTCTCAATTCCCTGCTTGTACGCCTCAGCACCGGCATTGATCTGACCAATCGTCTGACCCATCGCCATGTTCGCAGCATTCTTCTCAGCAGCAACACTACCCGCACTCGCACCCATCACAGCACCAGCACCTCGCGCCGCCTGCATCCTCTGCGCCTGAGCAGCACGCATAGCACTCAACGCAGCCTGCGCATCAGCACGCTCCGTCCCTAACTCGTTATAACGCTGGTCGTACCAGGCGTTGTTCTCACTCTCACGCTTGGCGAGCTCACGGCGCTTCTGACGAGCCGCACGAGCACCACCCAAAGCACTCAACCCGACTCCAATCGCCGCCGTGCCCGCTCCAAGTATCGATGATGTTAATTCCATATCTTTCTTTCGCCAAATAAATTAAACTCCCAAAGGTAATAACTCAAATCCATTCACACTCTGCCGTTAATGGGTTTTCTCACTCAAGACGACTTTTGGAATAATCGCCACTGTCCTAAATCGCCCTATTGGAAATGGAAAAGTGTCCTAAACACCCCTATTGACCTTTGCCGAAAAAAGAACAATCCTTTGCCGAAAAAAGAACAAAGCCTTTGTCCCAAAAAGAACAAACAAAAAGTATACCGAGATAAAAGAGTTAAAAGAAAGAGATAATCTAAATATATTTATTTTATTACTTCCATAAATGGAACTAATAAAAATATATTTATCTTATCTCCAAAGAAAAGTGTTTTCTTTGATAGGAAAAAAGGAATTTTTTTTATTTATGCCAGTGAACAACGGCGAAAATCAAAATAAGGCGATTTAAGCGAGTTTTGGAACACAGATGAAGAAGTTATCATCTGAGCAGAGAAATGCCGCGAGAAGGCAAAAGAAACGCCAAATTTCGCATCCTGGACGAGAAGACGCAAGCGCAGAAAATAATTTTTGCCGCCAGCACAAAAAGAGGGTACTAAAAAGGGGACCCAAAAATAATACACAAATTCCAAACGGCGGAAATGAAAAACCAAACACACGACACCCGAGAGAACACATGAAACAAAACCACGAGAAACAAGAGAAAATTGCTCGAGCAGTGCAAGAGAGACTTAAGCCCGGGCGGTCGCGACCAAGCGATATGGAGTTCCTTTTGGCGCCTTGCCCTCGGGCGGGGGTCGGTCGCTCGGGGTCGCCTGTACCACTCCACACCCCACCGCTCCACACCCCGCCACGACACAACACCACAGGACACAACCCCCGCCACAGGTGCACCCCGCCACACCACAGAAAAAAATACACGCAATTTTGAGATATAATATTACTAATCTTGTTAACTAATTCTTTCAAACGGCGTTGTAAATAGTAGCACAATTTACAACAACCCAACCTAAGCCACTGAACAACAGACATTTAACCCTTTGGCGTAATTAAAGCGGTAGCAAAGCGGTAGCAAAACAAGCACAAGAGCGCATCACTACAGGGGCAACACCACACAACACCACGCCACCAACAGGGCGAAATCCCACCAATAAAGAGGTTTGCGCCTGTCGCGCCTGCCCTCTAACCATCGTTTTTGCGCGCCTGTCCATAGATCTAATTACGGAAAAATTTCCTTAATTAAACAACTGTGGCACAACACATTAGCGAAATAATGGCGAAATTTCATACACCTTTAGAGCAACACGCCTACAATAACCGCTTATTTGGAATCATTCCTAATAATAATTGTCGCTTATCAAGTTGCTAATCAGTGTGTTACCTGTATTTTTTAAAGTATTTTCACATTATTATTTCTCTTTACGGCGATTAATTACGGAAATTTTTCTTTAATTAAAGTGCTGGCATACAAGACCATACCCCACCACGTTGGTTAAAAAACGACCATATTGTCTCCTCGATTTCCCCTTATTTTCTCAACCTTTCTTAACATTTGCAATCGATTGACTGAAAAAATACGTTAAAAATGGGGTCATTTGCTTGTCGGTGTTTAAATACCGATATATCTTTGCAACGTAATCGCCAAATAGGGGCAACCAACATAGCCAACAGGGGCGGTTATCTACCACTTGCGTAACGGCTACGACCTAATTAAATAGAGACGTATGGAGGGCAACGGCAATAGTTTTTTAAACGACCGACCGACAACCAAATTATTTTGGGTGTTAGATTGGCTAACGACCGAGCGAGGGGGAGCGAGACCCCCAACACCCACTATTTATTTATTAACTTTAAAAAGTGGTGGCAACACTCAAAATTCAGCGCAATTATTATGACTAAATATAATTATCAAGAAGCCGTTAGTAATGACATTCGCGATTACATCACCGAAAACGACATCAAAGTTACAAGTGACAACAAAGAGGACTTATATCAAAAACTTTACGATGACCTGTTTGTGAGTGATTGCGTGACAGGCAACGCAAGTGGTAGTTACACGTTCAGCACATGGCAAGCAGAGGAGAACCTTTGCCACAATTTAGATATACTTGCAGAAGCCTGTGAGGAGTTCGGTGGTGGTGTAGACGTGTTGAAGAGTGGCGCGGAAGCCTGTGACGTGACAATACGTTGTTACCTGTTGTCTCAATGCTTAACTCAAGTGTTAGACGAGTTAGAAGAAGACGAGGACTAATCACACAGGGGGAGCAATCCCCCTTTTATTAATATCTAAAAATTACGACTATGAAGAAGATTTTATTATTAGCAGTATTATTATTGCCCTGTGTGCCGTCATTAGTGGTGGGTATACAATCACAGGCAGAGACTAACCGAGAGCGCAAATTGCAGATGTTAGAACCCCGCTTTGAGCGGTGGTGTCTTGCCAACGGAATAAGTTACTACAACCTAACGACCAAAGAGTTAGACGTTGTTTGGGGCGACCAATGGAGTGAGACGGACGATTTCCAATGTGCTGTAGATTCAGTAGATAGCATTCTGCGAGTAGAGAACAACGTATTAACCACTAAATAAGGCAATTATGAAAAGAGTTCACATTTTACTACATCATGCAAAATTTAGTTCTGTAGAATATACGACCATTGAGGGCGTATATAGTAGCGCGCAAAAAGTCTCCGAAGCCTTTAATAGTATAGTTGAAGACTTTGAGACACAACCGAATTTTGAGTATATATACAAGGGGGAAAACACCTACTACTGCAAGATTAATGGTAGCACCCACTATATATACATCAAGGTTAAGGAGTTACAATAACTCCCCATGTGGCGAGGGCAGACCCTGTAGGCGGAGCGACACCGCCCGCCACAACAAATTATTCATTCACTTTTAAACGCGGGGGCAACGCGTAATATTCCGCACACTTACTATGAGTAAAGCAACGATACAAGAGGTTAACGTAGAGGGTTTATTTGGCGCATTGAACACCACAGGCGAAACCAAGTTAAGCGACCACACCGAGACCGCACAAGAGCAACCCACCGAGAGCGAGAGCGAACAGGACGAGCAACCCGCCACCGAGCAACCACAACGTCCCGCCTTGCGCATGCTTGAGTATAGCGAAAAGGCGTTTGCCATCGTGGGCGACACCAAGGCGCACAGGGCGCAACTCAAGAAGTTAGGCGGGCGTTTCAATGCCAACCTCAAATGTGGTGCGGGTTGGATATTCAGCAAGAAACGTGGCAAAGAGGTAGCAACGGCGTTAGGTTTCACTGCATAATATTTAGGGCTATGAAAGTGACGCAGTACACCGAGAACGTGCCGAGCCTTGACACGTTAAAAGAAACCGACATTTATCGCATGTGTTTTGCCTTGTGGAACAACGGCAGACGACCCAACAGGCGAGACACCGACTACATACGCCGACACATAGCGCATGGCACAACAGGAGTGCTTTTGCGTGGTTGGTTATTTGATTTCGCACCACTTTTGAGTGATGTGCCACAACAACTGACTATTGCCCTGTAGCGGGCGAGGGTGCTGACTGATAGACAGGCAAGGTGGGAGCGAGACCCACCGCACCCACAAACAATCAATCTATTTATTAATTCAAAAATTCAATCATTATGACACACATTGAAAAAATCCAAAGAGTAGCACACGAAAGAGCTTTAGCAGAACTGACAAAGCAAAGGGCAACAAAGAACGAAATTGCCTTACTTGTCGGTAATGTTAAAAGTCTTGCTCCACGCATCAAAGAACTTGTGAAAATCGGCATAGCACTTGCCGACAATAACATCCCTTTGGGCGAGCGCAAAAAAGATATTATCGGTTACGATGATATGTTTGTAACGGAGGGTTGCAATCATCGCATAGGTTTTATTTGCACCACCCGTGATTTTGGAAGGACATACCAAAATGTTAGGGGAATAGGTATCAAGGGTGGTGGTTATGATGGTTGCAATTTCTACATCAATACTGATGGAGAGATTTTTGAAAGCGACTTGACTAGCCCATTTGGGAAAGACACTTCTTTCATTCTCAAGTGTAGACGATTCCTACAAGGTTTTGACAAATTTGAGAAAGCAGTTTTCGACTACGTTGAGAACCTTTGACGTAAACTACAACATAGGGTAGTGGTTGGTTAATGACCAAGCAATGCCGAGCGAGACGGCACTACCCACAATTATTTTCTAACTTTAGAGGTGGGGGCAACACCTACAATTCCGCACAACCATTATGACACAAGACATTTTCCAAGTAGTAATCCGCGCTTATTTAGACGCGAGGGCAAAGGCAGACCCATTATTTGCCGAAGCAATGAAGAAACCCAACAAGAGCATTGAGGGGTGCGCCAACTACATTTACAACCAAGTCCGCAAGGCTAACCGCATCGGTTGGGACGATGCCGAGATTTTTGGCATGGCGGTGCATTACTATGACGAGGACGAAATCGCCGCCGAGGACTTGAAGCCTGTAACCAACGTGCAGACTATCATCAACACCAAGTTAGAGAAGCCAAAACCTCAAAAGGCAGAGCCTAAAAAGCCTGTCAAGAGCGAAGCCAAGAAAGCCGTTGTAACGAAGCCTGTCACTCCCGCCAAGCCTGTTGCCCAACCACAGGCAAAGAAGCCCGCACAAGGCGCGCAAATGGACTTATTCGGCGATTACAACCCATTCATCTAATACCTACCACTATGAAAGCACGAACAAAGACCGAGAAAGAGGTGGAGCGGTTGAGCGCGAAATTGCCCGCCCGCACCGCCTATCAAGAGAGATATTTGATGCGCCACACCTTTGAGCGCACCGCCTACCAAACCAAGAAATATGTGTGGTGTGCTTCCTGTGGCGAGGTGCTTCCTCACGATGCAAAGGTTTGTCCACATTGTGGCAAGTTGAAAATCACGCCAAGCCGTAGAACACAAAAGACCGAGAAGCGGTACTGCACCATTATGACCACTTGCAAGGGCTATCAAGTGGCGAGACATTTCATCGTCACACGCATAGCGAAGAAAGGCACACCCACGCGCCACTACTTTGAAGAGGTTGTGCAAGAGTGGATAGACGCACAGGGCAAGCGCACCATCATGGCTTGCAACAAGGGAATGTTTGGGCGAGATTTCAACCCATATACACCCATGACTATCAAGCACCCATATTACAAGTGGGGTTATAGGTTTGACGACTACGCCATATACGGCTACGCGACCCGCTTTTCGCGCATTTTGCCTACACTCAAGCGCAACGGAATGACGACAAAAGACATCGGCGTGACGCCCTCACTACTTGCTAAGGCTCTGCTTACCGACAATTTTGCCGAAATGCTCATCAAGACAGGGCAACACTCTATCCTGTGCAACCACATCAAAGCGGGAATGGAAGCCTATGCACCACAGATACGCATCTGCAACCGCAACCACTACATCATCAAAGACGCGTCAATGTGGCAAGACTATCTTCGCCTGTTGGAGCATTACGGAATGGACACCCACAACGCCCACTACATCTGTCCCGCCGACCTCAAAACGGCGCACGACCAACTTGTAGAGCGCCGTAGACGAGAACAGGAACGGAGAGACCGAGAAATCCAACGAGAGCGACGCGAAAAGGACATAAAAGAAGCGAAGAAAGCCGAGAAACTATACAGGCGAATGCACGAAAAATACCTCGCTATCTATTTCGGCAACGCCGACATCGCTATAAGTGTCGCGCAGTCCGTTGAGGACATACGCCAAGAGGGCGAGCACATGCACCACTGCGTTTATGCCTGTGGGTATTACAAGAAGAAAGACACCTTGATATTGTTTGCCCGCGACAAGCGCACAGGGGCGCGCCTTGAGACCATAGAAATCAATCTCAAGACCTTTAGTGTCGTTCAATCGCGCGGAGTATGCAACAAACTTACCGAGCAACACGACAAAATAGTCAGCCTGTGCAACGACAACATGCACTTGTTAAGGGCGGTAGCATAACCGCCACAGGGGTGTAGGGAGAGACCCTCATCGGTGGAGCGATACCACGACACCCCACAACTATTTTATTCACTATCTAAAAATTACACATCATGGAAAAGAAACTAATTCCTGCGCCTATTGATGAGAAGAACATCACAAGCGACTTTATCAATGACTTCATGTTAGATTGGAACGACTACACCAACGGACACCACAGAGCCGTTATTGGCGCGCCTCTTGAGTCAAACGAGCCTTATATGTGTGAATGGAACAACCAACAGAATTGGGTGCGTTTAACGCCCATCCACACTTTGGCGAGCAAGACCACACTTGCCGATATGCAACGCCTTGCCGATGAGTTTATGAAATACGCAAACGACGAGTGCACAAGCAGTTTGGCTTTAGTGCCATCTGTATCCAAGACACAAGTTTACATCTACTTTTATTTCATCAACGAATAACACCTACGATTATGGAGAACAAGACCTTTTTAATTGATATTCACTTTTGGGGCATCGTTGACGAGTTATTGAACTACGCCAAGAACATTGACGGAACTTACAAGGCAGAGGACTTCACCACCGACAACGAAGATGTCATGGAGATGATAGAGCAGGAACTTGACGACAACCTGTCCTATGTGTGGGTTGACGAGGGTGGTTACATCTATCCGCAACAGGACAACCTACGACCCACCGCAGAGGAAATCTGCAAGGCGATACACGAACTTTTCTAACCCCACAGGGGCGAGAGCAGAGCGACTGCGCAAGGACAGGGCGAGCCTGTCCCGCTCCACTACATTTTTTATTAATCATCTAAAAATTACACTATTATGACAAATTCGGAACACAAAGAGAAGAGAGAGTACGTTTTGAGTACCTCATGGGTTGTTGACCTCACCGAGAGCACCGAGAGGCTACTTTACGCAGAGAGCAGCGCAGAAGAACTGCGCGCCTTGTATGACATCCACAGGATGACAAAGCTCACGCCCGAAAAGGTCTATGAGATAGTGCGTGACGCCGACAATGACGCCGAGTGCATCTCCCTGTTCATTCGCCATGCCTTGAGGGAATGGACTACCAAGTTAACCGCTAACCCCTAATTTTATGTACCAATATTTTGGTACATTCATTTTTTTTGCTAATTTTGCGACCAAATTCACAATTAAAAGGCGGGGGCAACGCCTTAAATACCGCACAAGAACTATGACAACTTTTGAGATTTATCCGCTCGGAAGAGATTACCCCATCACCGTGAGGGGCAACAAGAGCAAGTATTTCCGCGACCTCAACGAGGGGAACTATCGTGTACACGTCTTTGAGGTAGTGAACCTACCCAACTACACAATGCGATTACTCCTGAAACACGCCACCGACAGGAGCGCAAGTCGCTTTGGTTGGTATGCCCATAGCAACGGCAAGTTTATGGACTACAACTACCGCAAGACGCGCCGTACAGGCATTCGCTACATTGACATCAACACTTATCGTAGAACACTCTAAAACATCACTACTATGTACACAACTGATTACATTCGCCTTGAGCAAAAGGCAAGAGAGAATTGGCTCGCAGACGAACTGCAAGCGATGTGCGAGAAAGCACAGGAAGACACCCTCACGCAGTTTGGAACGTTTGAAAAGAACGGAGACGGCGAGATTATAAGCACCGCAGAGCATCCTGTTGACGCACACATGGCGAACTTGATGGAAGCAGAGCATCTTGAGACCCTTATCAATGACCGCATATATAACAATTGGATTAAGAGGGTATACGGGAGCATTGCTTGCTACAACAGTGATCCATTTGTGTGTGAGGAGACGACTATCGTTGAAGATGTTGCCACCACAATCTATGAATGTGGACTGCGACACGTTGAAGATATGGCGGCCTTTTGTGATGCGCTGAAGAAACTTGGCATTGACGATGAGGAAAAGTACGAGGTCAGTGCAGTCTACGAGACACCCAACAAAGAATTAACAATATGTTTAAATGAAGATTTCACACTACTATGAATAAACTATCATAACCACAACACATCACGACTATGGCAAAGTTAAACAAAGAACAATATGCAAAAAGAGAGCGAAACGCAATGCTTCGCAACAACTCCAATGCAGAGACTGCTATCGAAGCAGGGCTATCAGAAGAACAGGTCAACACAATCATTGACCTATGCGCCCTACGCCACGATTTCCATTGCAACATTGATGGTGTGGCAGACAATGACCAAGACACGCATTACAAGCGTCGCATTGTCGAACTCAACGTAAGGCTCAATGACTTTGGTCTACCTACTATAAGTGGAGTGCCGACCATCCCAGAGGATTATATCGACATAGACGACCTTTACGAACGCATTGAACTTGCTCGTTTCGATGGCACATACCCCAGTGACTCCGAATACAACGAATGGGTAGAAGACAACCGAAGCGAAATTCAAGAGCAGCTATATGCTTTACATAAGAGCATGGAAGATTGCCTTGATGAGATAGATAAAAAATATAACACGAATTTCGCTCCTACAGGGGCACAAAGAATACTATGACCGCAACACTAATCATCAAAACCACAGGAGAGGGAATCAAAGTCCACTCCACGACCGAACACCCCGCATCGTCCTACGGAAAGGCGGTGTGGGTTGACGACGAGGGGAACGCCTACGCACAGGTGGGCATGGAGTACCACAACCCGCTCTACGGCATCATCCTTGATGAGCCTTACCGCTCAAGGGTGCGCATCGGAAACGAGATAGCGCAACACAGGCGCATCAAGGGATATTCGGTGCGCCAACTCGCTGAACTCGCAGGCGTGAGCAAGTCAACAGTCGTCAATATTGAGGCAGGGCGTTTCTCCCCTACCATTGACGTGGCAAACAAGTTATTAAAGGCGTTAGGCGCACAAATCATCATCCCATGAACGAACCACTGAAAAGCCGCAAGCGCATCATCCGCCAACTCCATGACGAGCGTATAAGGAAAGGGTTGTCGGCCGTTGACATGGAGCAGATAACAGGCATTGACAACTCCAACCTCTCAAAGATTGAGAAGCAGTACAAGAATGTCACTATCGACACCATCATCACTCTTGCCCGCGCCCTCGCGCTCAAGGTGGCACTCGTCCCAGCCGACGAGTAGTGAAACACATCCCTTTAAATCACTAAGGGGGGCTCTCGCGAGTCCCCCTTTGCTATCCCTATTGCTATTTGCTATAGGAATTATCTAAAAATTACGCCACAAAGGTACTAATTCTCAACGAAAAAAGCAAAAAAAGATTGCGCCACTTGTCGCAAGCAGCACAACCCAAGATTATCTAAACCTCCTTTCTTTGGTTAAGGAACTAGCAAATATCGTCAAACTCTATCTTAACTTATTGCCATGCTCGGCATCCACATCGGCATCCATCCCGCTCACTTGAAGGGCATACCCGCTCGGCTTGGTCAGGAACAGACCCACGGAGTGACCGAAGTACGGACTGCCACCCCACCGCGTCAGCCTGTTGCGTGTAGAGCTCGCAACGAGGGCATGGCTTACCCAGTCGCGCGACCCCCACAGGGCGCACTGCACGGCGCTGGAGTACGGCACGAAACGCCCACGCACAACCATCTCGCGCCAGCGTTTCAGCAGTCCCATGTCGGCGAGTTTCACTGGCCGTGTTATGACAAGCCCCTTGGAGTACAGATTTCCCAAATCTGCCCTGTCCACGCTGATACGCACCACATCGCTGCCGCTCTGCGTCTCGCACTCAGGGTAGGCGACTATCTGTCGGCTAATCTTCGTGCTCGACTGCGTCCACAGGCCGCTCTTGATGTTATACACCCATGAGCCGTTGCCGCTCCACGGAGAGACATAGACCCTTGCGTTGTCGTAGTCATACGCCATCCATGCCTGCTCAGGGAACTTGCCCAAGGCAAGGTTCTCCGCCACCGAGAGCAGCGCGCTGGTGCCTGTCGCTGTGCATAGCGCCGCAAGGCGGTGGTGGCTCAGCTCGTCGCTGCCCTGGAGCACATCACTCAGCACTTTTACGTCCTTTCCCGCCAGTTGCAGCAGTCCGCGCTCCGTGAGGAACACCACCGTACTGTCGAGGCTCAACGGCATCGTGCCCTCGGCGATAACGTCGCGTGTCATGGGTTGTATCGTTGCCCAGCCGCCCGTGTCGTTGACGGTCATCGCCCACACGCCCTCGGTCGTGAAGCAGTACATCGGGTGTTGTCCGAACTGCCCTTGCGACAGTGCCTGGGCGTTGGCGCACAATGCTCGCACCTCGCCGCCACCAGCGATGTTGATGTTGCCGAACGGCACATAGAATGGGTTGTCGGTCTCGCTGGTGTATATCTTGTTGCTCTCGTCAACGGTGCGGTTCACGTTCTTCAGCGACAGGCAGTCACCGGGGCTGCCACCCTGCATGGGGTTCAGGCGGTAGTCCTTCAGGTCATCAAACTTGTTGTAGATATCGCCTAACCAAAACACGCCATTCAGTGCCTTATGCTCACGCAGGCGCACCTTGTAGCGGGTATCGCCGTGTATCAGCACCGCCTCGGTGGCGTTGGTGTTGGGGTAGAACACGAAAAGCGGCCACCGCACGTTAACGCCTATCTCCGTGGTCTTCATCAGCGCCATCCGTCCGCCGTTCTTGGAATAGATGTTTATCTGCCACATGTGCTGCTCTTCCGCTCCGTGATCCTCGTAGTATTCCTTCGCCCATTGCACGCTGGGTTGCAGCGGTGTGTGCATCACCTTGCCCACCTGCGCCATGTTTAGGCGGCGGTTGTAACCATAAAGCACCTCGGCGCTCATCGTGTCGTGGCTGCCGTTGTCGTCCGTCATCACGTCCTGGTTGCTTATGGTGTTCACCACTTTCTTGCCTATCTCCAGCGGTGCCTCGTCCATAGGGGCATCGGCAATCTCGTCAAGCAGTTTGACGAGTTTCTCATATTCTATGCTCGCCAACTTGTAGAACTGGCCCGCATTCTCGTGCAACTCGGTAATCTCTTTCTCTTCCTTCTGAGGTATCGTCAGGCAGTAGTCGGGAGTGGGATACACCGTCGAGCCATCTACCCACGGCTGGAATATCTGGTAGTAATCGGTCAAATGCGTTGGAGTGTTGAGCTCGGCGGGCAGGATGGTGCTGAAGCCCTGGTCAAGGGTCACAGCGCCGTTCAGGTGTTTCTCTTCGGGCGTGGCAATACTGTGGTCGGTATAATTCACGCGCCCCACGGTGTAGTGCTTGTTCCACGGGTTCTCGCCGTTGTTGATGGGGGCGGCGGTGTCCATGCAGTGCCACCCCAGCACCTGGCCGCCCTGCTTGTAGTTGTAGATGGGTGGGGTGACGTAGATGTTCACGCCCCTTATCAGGTCTTTCCAGTTCTTAAGGCGAGCAAGGTCGGCGGCGGCCATCGACTTGACCTGGTGCATCAGGGTGCTGGCGAAGCCGTATGTACGGCCTCTGAACTCCAGGCGCACCTTCTCGTAGGTCTCTCCAAAGTCGTCAACATCGGCTCTAAGGCCATAGCGTCCGTCAAGAGCAAAGATGGGACCGCGGCTGTTGGGTATCATCAGCACAGGGTAGCTGTGCATTATCAGGCTGCCGTCATACATCTCATAAGCATAGCGCACATAAAATGGAAATACAAACTTGTTCTTGTTGTGTTGCTCGGCGATGAACTTGTTGTAGCAGCCCAGCGCGGCGGTGCTCCAGTTGATTTTTATGCCAGCCACGTCGGTCTTCCCGTCGGGGCTAGTCACGTTCTCGATGCTGTAGGTCTCCTGCCAGTTGGAGCCAGAAGGAAGAATACTTCCATATGTCGAATACGGCGGCACATAGCCGTCGCCCCACCACACGGTCACGGTGTCGGTATAGGGGTAGCAGGTGATGTATGTGCCCTTGTATTTCTTCCTGTAGTCGTCGCCCTCGCCTGTGGTCTTGGTCTTGGGCCAGTACTTGAACTCGCTCTCAAGACCGAATGTGATGTCGAGCATTGGGGGCTTGCTGCCCAGGCCCACATATCTTGACGTGTCCACCTCTTCTCCTTCCACCTCTTCGCTGTCCGTCTTCCACAGGTAGTAGCGCACCTCAGGAAGGCGGTACTCGCTGCCCTCATGGTTGCACACGAGGGTGTTGCCCATCGCCTGTATCGCCGTCACCGCGCCATAGGTGGAGATATCGATGCTCTGCTCCACGGTGCTGGTGCCGTCGCCGTTGTCGCTGCGCCACCGCAGGTACAGGTGTCCCACCTGCTCGGTCTCGGCACTCTCGCCGCCATCATCATTGGCGCGTGTCTCGTTCTCGCTGGCTATCACGGTGGCATATTTGTCCGCAAGGCCATTACCGTCCCATATGTCCAGGTCGTCCCCGGGGCTGATGTCAGGCTCTATGTATGTGCCATCGCTGGTTGTGTTGCTTCCGCTGCCGCCACCACCGCTGTAGCCGCCACTACCGCCACTGCCACCGCCTGCTCCACTTCCACCATCAAGAATGTCGCCATTCACGACAATGTCCTCGGTGTGGTCCGCAAATCCGTGACGCCGTGGGCGGTAAGGTGTTGTGGGGGTCGTTGTGCCACCACCCTCTCCGCCTTCGATGTCACCGCCACCCGAAATGGGTGTCGTGGGAACGAGTATCTGCGTGATATAGTGGCGGCTCTCGCCCTCAGGCTCATGGATGCACAGGAATGTCTCGCCACGGTCAAGGGTGAAGAGTTTCTGCGGTTTCTCAAGCATCTCAAGGCCCATCCCGTCCTGGCACACGTCAACGGCGGCGCACAGGTCGCCGTCGGCACTCACCGCACCGCCAGGAACCCTCGTCACTCCGCCAAATGCTATATCTTTCTTCATCACTGAAAACTGATTACTGATTACTGACCACTTAAAACTAATTGCTCTTCGGTATGCCGCTCATCGCCTCGAGGAGCTCGCCCATGGCGTCCTTCTGGCTGGTGGTGATGTCCTGCGACACGCTCTGCAGCTTCGGAAGCACATAGGGCAACAGCCCAAGGTAGGCGTTGACCTTGCTGATGGGGTTGTCGATGGCCTCGATGCTTCGCTTGAGGTCGTCCCAGTCTATCATGTCCTGCAGTGTCTTCTGCAGGTTCTTCTCGTCTTTCTTCGCCATATCAAAATCCGTTTTTCATTAACCGTGAATTGGTGGTGCGCATGTTCGCCGTCACCTTTATCTGCGCCAGCAGTTTCTGTGCGCGTCCCTCGCTGATGGTGTAGTCCTGACCATAACCCCTTCCTATCGAGTGGGTCTGGCGGGTGATGGCCTGCCACTCGGCCTTGCCGTTGAGCACCAGGTAACGGCTCATCAGGGTGACAAGTTGGTTGCCAAGGTCGGGGAAGGTGTTGTTCGGGAACCACAGCGTCACCTGATAGCGCACCTTTTCGTCCTCGTTGCTCTTCGCCTCCTCGCTCTCGGCGCTCCAGTTGGTGCAACAGCATGCCTCCTGAGCTCCACACGGGAAGCGGGGGTTCTCAAAGGTAAAGGCGCTCAGCACGTTGAGGATGTCGGCCCACGCCTCGTCCATGCGGTCGAGGAGTAGGTCAAGGTGACCCTCATCGGTCGCACCCTGTATGAAATGGCGCATCTTCGCCTCGTCGTCACCCATGTTCTCGCCTATGGTGTAGGCAGTCTTTGCCAGCTGTTTCAGCAGCACCGCCTCGCTCAATTTGATGTCTATCTTTCTCATAATCACTGTGCGTTATTGATTTGTAGGCTCTGTTGCGCTCTCTGCTTCTGCCAGGCGGCACGCTCGGGGTTCATGATGGCCCACTGAGCCTGGCGCACCGCGGCTTGGTTGCCGCTATGCGCTATCTGCTGCTGATAGGCCTGCATCTCGCTCTGAACGTCCTCTGGAATGCCCTGGGGCTGCTGTCCCTGCGCCATGCGCTCCTCGTCGGCCTTCAACGCCTCAAGCAGACGGTCTGAGAATGGGAAATTGGCGAACTCCAGCAACTGCATCACGTTGATGACGCCAAGCTGGAACAAGGTCATCATCATCTCGTTGTTCATCTGACGAACGGCGGGGCTGTCGGCACTCTCGCTGATGTTCAGGTCATACATCACGTCGCCTGCCAACTCTGGGTCATAGACGACGCCGTAGCGGCGGCCAACGACGGTAAGTTTCTTCTTCTCGTCATAGTACTGCTGTATGTTGCTTACCTTCTTTGACGCCCCTTCGATGATGAAGGAGTCATAGCTCTCAAGCAGGTCCATGATGCTCGCCGTGGCGTTCTGTGTCTGCTGGGCATAGAGGGCGGCACTCTGTCCGCTGTAACCTGGCTTACCCTGCAGGGCTCCGTTCACGCCCGTAATCTCTTCCATGAGGTTTATCTCAAGCTGGAGCAGCTCTTCCGTGCCAATTCTTGTCAGTTTGTTCGCAATCTGCTCGGGCTTCGCTCCGCTCACCGCCATGTCGTCATAGAACATCACGCTGTCGGGGCGCGTCCACTCACGCTGCACATCCTCCACGCTCTTGCCCGGCGGCAGCATGCTTAACGGGTACAGCAACACGCCCTTGGCACTGCTCTGAACGAGTTTCTCGTGCGACGAGATGATGCGGTTGATGTAGCGTTGCTGGTCTATCACGTCACTGACGAAACTGTGGATCTCGCCGTTGATGAAGGGGTACAGCTTCAGCGCATAGGGGTGAGACTTGTGGTCAAACTCGCTCTCGCCCTGGTCGAGAATGTCGCCACACGGAGAGAGGAAGCGGTAATACCAGTAGTCGTCCACAAACCATTCCATGTCTATCAGCGGCACATCATCCTCGGCCATGCCGTTGGCAACTCCCTCGATGAGGCGCTCGGCGTTGATGGCGTCATAGATGTACTTGTCCTTGGTCTCTATCTTGAACAGGTCGCCAGTGAGCCAGTCGTGGCAGCGGTAGCGTGCCTTGGTCTCGAGTGTCCACACCTCTATCACACGGCACAGGCTCTTGTCGATGGGAAGGAAGAAGTCTATGTTGTTCGCAAGTTTGCCGTAGCGGTCTTTGTTGCGTTCCATGTAGTAGCGCAGATACTCCTCATCACGTTGGCTCGCATATATCTGACTCAGCTTCTCAAAGTCGCTGGGGCTGTGGCTGAAGTGGCTCGCCACCTGGCGGAACGTCAGGTCGTGCAGCTCGCCTATCACGCTGATGTCCCACCCGCGGTGGTCACTCGCCGCGGCGTCAAAGAACACGTTGTTGGGGTTCGGCTGCCGCGTCCATGCGTCGCGGCGGTCTTTGCGCCACCCCCACAGCTCCTTCTGGCAGGCGAAACCGCTAATCAAGTACTCCTCGAAGCCTCTCGCGTCAAGTTCTTTCTTCACGTTGTTCTTCCAGTTCACCTGGAGCGCAACACTCATCATGTCGCCAAGCGACTGCTCGTCACGGTCTACCGCCGTGCAGGCGGGAATCTTGTTCTGGTTGCGGTACACGCCCACCACGGTTCGCACAAGGCGGCGTATCAGGTTGTTCACCAGTGGCACGTCGCCACGGCTCATGATGTCCTCGCGCTCCGAGATACACTCGTTGTCGCGCATGATCTTGTCGCCCCACTGGTCGCCGTAGGTATAGCGCAGGCAGCGCTCGCGCTCACGACGAAAGTCATACAGCGAGTCCCAGCACTGCTTCGCCAGCCACACTATGTCTTCCGCCCTGTCATTGTCCTTCACCCACTTCACACTATCCATGCGTTTGCGGGCATCTTTGTCCCGAGCAAGGCGATGCTTGGGTATTATCTTACTCTTTGCCATATCTCTGTACAGATTCTATATTCGGCAAAAATACCACATCAACACCACTTTCTTCTGCCGTTAATGGGTTTTCTTAAAACAAAAAAGGCGGCACCATCACTGGCACCGCCCCTCGTTAAAATGACAAAAGTAAACAATCACTTCTTTGTCCTCTTCCTGCTCCGGGTGGTCTGCTTCGGCCGCAACGGCGTG
>Ga0247611_10001248_pt1 | contig 46206 bp, 33 predicted proteins | sample 177DNAGHGhighgp2_FD_192422 | JGI IMG/M metagenome (GOLD analysis project Ga0247611, IMG submission 192422) | Sheep rumen microbial communities from Palmerston North, Manawatu-Wanganui, New Zealand - 1770 DNA GHGhigh gp2 | ecosystem: Host-associated > Mammals > Digestive system > Stomach > Rumen... | reverse complement strand
GGCATCGACCTGCTCAGCGGTGTGCCCCGTCTCTCAGGTCGTAACACAAAAAACATCATCGTCTTTCCTGGCGACATCGCCAGCAACGACTCGCTGACCACCATTTTCCGGTTCTAGGCAAGTGGGTAGTGTCTCTGTTTTTCTCATTGTTTCCAGAGAAAAGAAAGGGGGTCGCCGCTGGCGACAAGTGTGTAGTTATTATAAAATGAAACAAAGGGGTCTGACCCCGTTGTTTCATTTTTCGGTTCTAGACCGGTGAATCATGTCTCTTTTTTTATTGTTTTCCGACAAAACAAAGGGGTCGCCGCTGGCGACAAGTTTGTGGTTATCATGTACCCCCCTTGACACTTGTTCAGCTCGCTATCGCTCGCTTCACAAGTGCCAAAGGGGGTTACTCAGAGGTCAGCCTTCGGCTGAAAGCTGCCTCACGAAATGAAACAATGGGGTCTGACCCCATTGTTTCATTTTTCACTTGTTGCGCTGTGGCTATCGCTCGCTGCACAAGTGCCAAAGGGGGTTACTCAGAGGTCAGCCTTCGGCTGAAATCCGCCTCTCCCTGTGGCGAGGAGGTCCTGTGAAATGAAACAACGGGGTCTGACCCCGTTGTTTCATTTTATTTGAGGATGAGTCGGAAGGACATGTCTTCTGACGCGCCTCCGTTCATCTCAATATCGTTGAAGTCGCGCTTTGTCACTGTGCAGCGTGCGGCGCCTTGAGTGCAGCTGCCGCCACGCCGTGTGAGTCCATAAGCGCTTGCCGTGGGAGAGCCAGTGGGGTCAACCTCGCCATCTACAGCCCATGAATAGTTGACCGAGAAATTGTCGGTGGTAGCCTCAAAAGCATTTCCGCTCATGTCGTAGAGGCCTAGCTCGTTAGGGATCTTCTGCTTAACGTTTTGTACCACATAGTTGCTGTTTTGTGAATACCAAGCCACATCGTTGATGTTGTTGCTGCCGGCATAGGTGTAGCCCTGGCTCTTCACGCCTCCGCGAGCTGCCCATTCCCATTGCGCCTCGGTGGGTAGCATGAAGTTCTTGTTGGCTGCCAGGGCGCCGCTATTGTGCAGGTAATCGTTGAGTGCGTCGATAAACACTAATATTTCGCTATACCACTGACCGTTGCATGGTTTTTGGTCACCCACTTCGGCAAAGTAAGAATAGTCGGGGTAAATGGCTTTCCATAGTGCCTGCGTACACTCGGTCTCGGCCATGTAGAAATCAGTGACGGTGACACTGTGGGCAGGACTCTCCGAGGCGATGTCGTTGTTTCCCATCGTGAACGTGCCGCCTTTCACATAAATCATGCGGAAGGTAATTCCACCCACAGTGAAGTCAATGTATTCGGGAGTGGGTTGAGCATTGCCGAGCAAGATGTCGTAGAGTGCTGTCACGTCGGCGCTGGTGATGTTGCCGTCGCCATTGATGTCGCTTGTGGCGAGGTAGGTCTCGTCGCCTTCCAGCAGATAGTTGTAGAGCATTGTGATGTCGCTGCTGGTGACAGTGCCATCATTGTTGACATCGCCAGCTACCGCGGCATGTGCCATTGTCACTGTCAATGCAGCAACTGTTGATAGAATAAAAGTCTTCATAGCTTTATCGCACGATAAATTTGTTACCATTCTTGATGTAAATGCCTGCTGGCAGCGTGCCGTGCATGGGGCGTCCCATGAGGTCAAAAATGGGAGCGTCGTTATCGCTGTTGTCGATATTGACATCAGTAATAGCGGTGGTTGTCTCAATGCTGGTGAGGTAAATTTGGTTGGCCAGGCCGTTCCATGAGAAGATGCCGGTGATGTTGCACAATTCACCATTCTCGGGTATCTCGGTGCCTAGTGGGAGGTAGCCCAGCATGTCGTTCACGCGCACCTGCTGGCCATCGGCTTCGGCAACATAGAAGCGTCCATTCTTGCTGATGGCTACGCTGTTGAGTGCTACATATTTCGAGAAGTTGGCATCGTTGAGCAGTTCGCCCATAGTGAAGAGGGTGGGCTGCAGTTCGTTGCCGCTAGTCTTGGTGTAGGTGTCGGCACTAGTGAGGGCGTCGTTAGTTGCCTGTGGACGCTCACGACCGGCCACATCGTCGTCGGGGTCCTCGTCGTAGTAGAACTGACCACGTTTCACATAGATGAAGCCGTTAAGGATGTCGCCGCGTTGCAAGTCGAGATTTAACCCGTCAAACTCCACGGCACCTGTGGCATCCTCAACAAATGCTGCACTCCAATCCACACCATTGACTTGCGCGTTGTTCAGCGCCAGGCGTGCGAGTGTGCCCACCTCAAGGGCGTTGAACTCGGCAATAGAGCCAACCTCAACATAGGTTGTTGCGTCGGGGGTGTAGGTGTCGTCATTGGCGTCGTCGGTTACCACGGTCATCTTGAGCAGCAGCGACTGTGTGTTCCATTCGTTGGCAGCGTTCTCGTTGTCAAAGGTGATTGCCGTGGAATTACCACTCCACACGTAGCTGGTGGCATCGAGCGCACCGTTGCCGGCTTGTGCCTCAAGGAAGAACTTGTAGTTCTGCACTTCAAAGGTGATGCCGGTAATGGCACGCCCCTGGTCGGCGGTAATGGTGATTTTGCCACCCACCTGCAGGTAGGTGACGCCAGCATTGGTGCACCACATGCGGTTAGTCTTGGCACCATCCACGGCAGTCAAGACCACATCGCCTTGGCGCAGCTCCTGGCCGCTTATCACGCCCTTGTCGGGGTTCTCCCAGTCGGCAGGAGTAGCCACCTCGAGGTTGAGGTTGTTGTTGGCAAAGTCATAGACGTTCTCTTGAGTGGCGGCGGTGGCAGTGAACTGCCATGCGGCCAGTAGCGCTAACGCGCTGAATTTAGTAATGATGTTCATAGTGAGATAAGTTTAATTTATGATTAATAGAGTGTTTATTTCGCTAACGAAGGTTTGTGTCGTGGCAGGAAATCGGTGGTGGAGTTGTTGGTGTCGATGAGCTTGCCATTGCTGTCGCGCTTGCGCATCACCGAGGTGCCATATCGTGACTTGTCGCTTGCCGTCTCGGCGCAATAGGTCCATCCCGAGTCGAGCGACGGCGATGCCACATTCCATGCCCACTCGTTCTTGATGGCGAGGTTCACCCAGTCGATAACCCACGAGTTGGGGATGAAGTATCCGTCGCCCGTGCTCTCGTAGGTGCCCCATGCGGCGTTCACGGTGTAGCTGTATTTATAGTAGTTGGCGCTGATGAAGGTGTCATAATCGCTGTGCATGCGCACCAGTCCGTAGGACTTAGAGCCCTTGTTGGCAAGCATGGTGTAGCTCCACAGGTCGCTATACCACTTGATGAGGTTGGTGGCATTGGGGTTGTCCTCGTCGAAGAACTCGGTGTTAGGACTCACATCATAGAACTCAAACTGCGCCCCGCTGAGGTCTATGGAGTTAGGGTTGATGAGAGTGTGATCCTTGGCATTGAGGGCAATAAGCAGCGACTCTCCCGCCTCAACGGGGACGCTGGTGCCGTTGCCTGGAATGAGGTATAGCCAGCTCACCGTGATGGCGTCTTTCATGAGGTTGGGGGTGAGCTCCCACTGCATGTCGCTCTGGAATTTCGACTCGACGATAGCGAGGCTGTCGGCATAGATGAGGTGGTCGCTGTTGTTGGTGATGATGAGGTATTGGTCGTCGGTGTAAGGCCGTTGCGTGCCGCTGAAGGTGCTAGAAGTGAAGAAAATCTCCTCTATCACCATTCCTGCCTCGGCATTGTAGTTGTTAAGCAGCAGTGTGACCATTGAGCTTGCCGAGTTGCTGCCCGCCACTTCCACTGCCAGGGCCTCGGCTTTCATTGTGGTGGATGTGGTGCTTGCGCCTATGTCGTAGCCTATACTGCCTGTGGCGGTGATGTTGTATCTCCCCTCAGGTACAACGGCGGTGGCTACATAGCTGTTGCCGTCTTGCTTGAAGTTGTCGATGCTATAGCTTGCCATGGTCTCGATGTTGACAAGTGTTGCCTGGGCATGGTCGAGGGTGGCGTTGTCGAGCGTCATGGGCAGTTGCAGGTAGATGCGCAGTGGTGCTAGGGCAATTTCCTCTTCCTTGCTGCACGAGACGAGAAGCGTCAATGTCGCGAGAAAAGCGACGATGAGTGTTTTGTTCTTTTTCATTATATGTGGACTCCTAAAGAAAAGACAATGTGGTTTTGGGTTTCGTGGTTGGAACAGATGGTGATGCCATACTGCACCTGGGCAAAGATGGAATACCGCGAACGGCCTATGTGGTAATCGGCCCTCAGTTGTGCTCCGGCATGTGTGAAATTAGATTTTAGCACGTTGTAGTTGTGCTCAATCATGCTGGTGAAGTGCGGCTCCATGGTAGCGAGTGGCAGCAGCAGGTAATCGTTCACGCACGCGTGATATGAACCAGTGAGTTGTGAGGTTATGGTCCAGAACTGTGAAGGGCTGGCAATCATTTGGCCTTCAACGAGTCCAAACACATGGCCATATTTCATGGTGCGGCGTGGCGAGACGTAGTGCTGGCGGTTGCCCGAGTAGCCGCCACTGGCCTTGACCCACCACGATGTGGTGCCCTTGCGCCCCACTATGGCGGTGAGAGAGGTGTTGATGATATAGTTCTTATACATTGTGAGGTGGGCAATGACAGGATAGATTTGCGATGAAGAGGTGCCGGCAAGGTGCTGGTCGCTAGAGCGGCGGTTGAACTGATAGTCGGCCCACAGGGCGTAATCAAGTGCGCCATCGTGTTTCCATCCAGCCCTGACGTCCACCTCCTTGTTGTAGAGAGTGGTGAGAGGCAAAGAGTTGAGCAGTCGTGCCACGCGCTGGTAGCTGTGTTGCGCTGCCCAGGCGTTGGCGATGACGCCACTATGGCCATTGTGTGGACTCAAGTCAAGTTGCATCTTCACGCCTCCGCCCTTGAAGATGAGGTCGTTGATGTCGCCCGAGAACCTGGTGTAGATTTCTCCGAGCCCCATGAGCTGATATTCAGGGATGCTGCCCAGTGGCTTGTAGAAATCCACGCTGCTGGTTTGACGATAGATGTTGCCCTGTAAACTGAAGCCCACGGAGTGATGGGCGATGTCATAGCCGGCGCCGGCGCGCAGCGTGAGGTCGCTCACGATGCTGCGTGTGCGAGGGTCCACCTTGCGGTATTCCTGCTCGGCACGAAACAGCATCTCTCCACCCCAGTGCCACCGTCCTCGGTGAGTGCTGTAACCACCCTCAAACACATATTTCTCGCAGCGGGTGTTGCCACCTAAGGTGTCGCCCAGGATATCGGGCTCAAGCAGGTCATAGTCGGCTATCGAGTTCCACTTGATGTCGTGGTTCTTGCCAGTAGTGTAAGAAGCCTTTCCCCACACTGCCGTGTTGTCGCCCAGGCGCAGGTAGGAGTCGGCCTTCACTGCCGCCATGAAATGACCAGTGCCTTTTTGCAAGACAAAGGGGGCGCTGTGCTTCTGCCAGTCGGCGGTGAGGTAGAAGTGCGTTAGCGAGTGGCGGTAGGCACTCTCCATCATTGCCGGGTTGCTCCATGAGATGTGGTGCGCCTCGTTAACGAGTGCCAAGTGCTCGGTGATGGCCTGGTGCCTGCTGAGAGTGCTGTCGGCCACCTGCGCTCTTGCTGCTGTGCAGCTGGCGATGATAAGAAGCAAAAGAATTATACTTTTTTTCATAGGGGGTCAGTCCATTAATATCATTTCAAGAGAAACAGTGTTGTCATTTAGCTCTACCATCGACACATAATCGCTCTGTGCGCGAAACTGGCTGGTGCGAGTGGTGGCGTAGCCGTCAACATATCGCACCACGCCCTCCACGTTGATGGAATAGGCTCCACGCAGGAGGTCCTCAACGGCTATTGTGCCACTGGTCTCTCCTGCCTGGGTGACTGTGGCGCGGCTGTTGAGGTTCATCATCTTTACAGAGTATTGTATGGTCTCAATGTCGCCCTCGGTGGGGAGGGTGAGGGTGATGTGCCCGCTGGTGGTGTAGTCGCTGTAGTCATCGTGGCACGAAGCGGCACAGAGCAGAGCCAGGGCACTGATAATATATATCAAACAATGTTTCATAGTTTTATGTTCATTTCTAAGCCAAAGTAGGGATTCACATGGCGGCGAATGGTGACGCCGTCGCGCTCGTAGCTGGGGGTATAGTCCCAAATCTTGTTGCAGAACATGGCAATGTGCAAGTGGTCATTAAAGATCTTCTTGGTAACCTTGAAGTTAATGTTCATTGAGAATGGCACCTTGAAGAGGTCGTACATCGACTCGGTGTTGTTGCGCACCAGGTATCGCAGGTAAGGGTCATCGACAAGTGCAGGGCTCCAGCTGTGTGTGCTGCCGTCAAGGTCCATATACTGGTCGGGGTAGTTGCTGATGGGCAGTCGCTGGTTGGAGGTGAACCACAGGCATTGCGCCGAGATTGAGAACCCCAGTTTCAGTCGAGGCACATCGGTGTCGAGGGTGAAATTGGTGTTGACCATCTCGTCGGTGTAGCCCTCGATGTCTTTGTAAATGCCCACAAAGGGGACTTGGCGGTCGCCCACTACCTGCGAGGGTCGCTCCATGAGAGCCACCGAGTTGCGGTGCACAGTCTTGAACCATGCCCCGTTGATGGTGAGGCGAGTGTGTATTTTCTCGACACGCCGCGAGGCAAATGTGTATTCCACACCTTCTTTCTTGGTTTGGCTGCCATTGGAATAGAGAGAGTGAGCCACGAGTTCGCGAGTCATCTCATAGGGGACACCCTCCATCGATGGTGGCCCGGTGAGCGTGCTGCCATCGATGCCCGAGACGTCGTAGTGCTTGTAGTCATAAGGCCTATAGATTGCTGTGGAGCGAAACCCCGATGTCATGTTCTCACGGAAGTAAGTCACCGACAGCCTGTTGCCGGCAATGTTGATGTCGGTGCTAACTTCCCACTTGAAGTTGCGGGCGGCACGCAGGTCATAGTTGGTGGGGTCAACGGTATATGTGACGATGTTGATGCGCTTGTAGGCTTCGTTGGGGTGGTAGTAGTTGAATTGCACAAGGTCGATATAGACGGGTTCGGGATAAAGGTGCTCGATGGTGGGCATCTTGGTGTGCTCGCCCAGTCCTGCCGAGAGTCGCACAAACCCCACATCGCTGCCCACTTTGAACTGCGGGAAAGTCCACCCAATGTTAATGCGTGGGTCCCAGTAGAACTTGTTGCTAAGGGCATAGCCTTTTGAGAGATTCATCATGTGCGAGCCTCTGATGCCCGCCACCACCTCAAGAGAGTTGCTGCCAATGCTGGTTTTCAAGTTCTCCTCGGCATAGAGCGAGAGCGTGTGGCTTGCGGGAATGGCGGAGATGTCGCGTGGTCGCCCGCTCATGCCTGGGTATAGCGGCAGTGTGGGGTCGAAAATCTGTCCCTTGCCGTAGTTCTTATCTACATTCCAGTCGGCACCTATCATCAGCGAGTTAGAGACCTTAGTAGATGGCACTTGCAGCTTAGTGTTGACTTTCATGAACAAGTTGAAAGGCTTGCCCTCAACCTGGTGCTTTGCGGTGTAGCTGTAGGGCAATATCACGGCGTCGCTCTCACCAGGGCTCATCGATGTTGCTGCAATGGTTGCCCTGCGCAGTTGAATTAATTTCTCGCGAGTGATATTGTCGTTGTCAAGCGATGTGGAGAGGGTGGCGTTAATGGCCTTAAACCACGAGTCATGGCTGTTGGTCTTGAGGGTGAAAGCCGTCATCAGCGCCCATCGGTTATAGGACGATTTATAGGTGTCGATGGCGCCGTCATTAAGGTCGGGGTCGGTCTTGTCGTTGTCGAATGAGCCAGTATAGTCCAGGTTGACGGCAAGTGCCTGGTTGAAGCGTTTGCTATTCCATGCTTTGTGCAAGCGTGCCGACAAGGTGAAGCGCTTGTAGTTCTCGAGCGTGTTGCGAGGGTCGATGCGCGAGTCCAGATAGTCGGCATTGATGTTGAGCGACAGCTTGTGTGGCTGCCATTCAATTCCCTTACCCACAAAGAAAAGATAGCTGCCCATGTCGGCTTTGAGTCGTGCGGTGATGTTGTTGCCGCCCCGCTTGCGCTCAATTTTCACCAGTCCGCTTGTGAGGTCGCCATATTCTACCGAGGGAATACCCCTCACGATTTCGATGCGTTCAATGTCGTCGGTAGAGATGCTGCGCATATCTACGCCCTGATTGGTGAAATCACGCTTTAACGACTCGCTGTCGCTAGCTCCGCTCACGCGTTGCATGTTGGCATTGGTGGAGATGGGTGCTCCATCAATCATGAAACTCGTGCCCAGCGACGAGGTGGCATAGTTGGCGTCTCCACCACCAGCTTCGCGCAGGGCTATGGTGCTTGGGCTGGTGAGGTGCGGGTCTTGCGCCCGGCCTCCGGGAATGAGCTCCATCATGTCGCCAAAGCTGGAGGGTTGCAGGTGATCCATGGCCTGGCGTCCAATCACCGACGAGGTGCTCAGCTTTTGTGATTCTTGAGCGGTAACCACCACCTCGCCTAGTGCATTGGTTTGAGATTCAATTAGATACTCGCCATCGTGCGCTTCGGTCGTAAGGCTTTTATAGCCTATGTAGGAGATGGTGATAGTTGCCTTGCCTGGCACTGTGGCCGAGAAATGTCCATCAATGTCGGTCACGGCAGCAATTTCTTTGCTGCCAGCAATGGTTATAGTTGCACCAATAATAGGCTCACGAGACGCTTTGTCTAATACTACACCGCTAAATTTTATATGGGCACTGGCCTGAAGGACTACTGTCAACAGTAGAATAAAAAAACTTGTTCTTTTTATAGTCATTTAACAAAATAAATAGTTTGCAAAGGTAATGCTAAGATTATGGGTGGGCAATCACAAATAGTGGTGAAGTTTGAGGCCTTTTCTACACATTAATGATTATAACGTGGGAACTATTGCCAGCCGATGCATCGATAAGCGCCCTAAACGCCGCCAGCCCATTTAAACTTATTTAAAGATATATTTCTATTTTTAGTTTGTGGTGTGTGTTTTATTATGTAATTTTGCATGACAAAAACGACGATACAGGTAAATACTAATCAACAAATAAATTTTTTTAGATTATGGCTTTTTTGACTAATGACAAATTGACAATCGTCGGCGCTGCCGGTATGATTGGATCCAACATGGTTCAGACTGCCCTGATGATGGGCTTGACTAATGACATCTGCCTCTATGATGTGTTCTCACCCGAAGGCGTGGCCGAGGAGATGCGCCAGAGTGGATTTGGTGATGTGAAGATCACTGCCACCACCGATGCTAAGGAAGCTTTCACTAACGCTAAATATATAATTTCGAGCGGTGGCGCGCCACGCAAGGCTGGCATGACCCGCGAGGACCTGCTCAAGGGCAACTGCGAGATAGCACGCGGCCTGGGCGAGGACATCAAGCGCTATTGTCCTGATGTGAAGCATGTGGTAATCATCTTCAATCCTGCCGACCTCACTGGCCTTGTGACCCTGCTCTACAGCGGCTTGAAGCCTTGCCAAGTGACCACCCTCGCCGGCCTCGACAGCACCCGCTTGCAGAGTGCGCTGGCCAAGAAATTCAACGTGATGCAGAGCGAGGTGACTGGTTGCGCTACCTATGGTGGCCACGGCGAGCAGATGGCAGTGTTTGGCTCTCATGTGCGCATCGACGGCAAGCCCCTGACCGACATCATAGGCACTGCCGAGTTCCCCGAAGAGGAGTGGGAGCAGATGAAGGTTGACGTGACTAAGGGAGGTGCTAAGATTATAGAGTTGCGCGGTCGCAGCTCGTTCCAGAGCCCCGCTTACCTCTCGGTAGAGATGATACGCTCGGTGATGGGCGGTGAGAAGTTCCCCTGGCCCGCTGGTACCTATGTTAACAACGGCAAGTATAACAACATCATGATGGCGATGGCCACCACTCTCGACGAGAACGGATGTTCCTACACCGTGCCTGAGGGCACTGCCGAGGAGAATGCCAAGCTCGACGCTAGCTATGAGCACCTGTGCCACATGCGCGACGAGCTCGTGACTCTCGAGATTGTGCCACCCATCAGTGAGTGGACAAAAATCAACCCCAATTTGTGATTAATTTAAGGTGGGTTCTATAAATTAAGAAAAAGTAAAAAAAAGTTTTGGTTGTATTTTGTTTTATGCCGGCATCTTTTTATCTAAAGTCTTGAAATGTAGCCCGCTACTATTCTTCGACTTTGAATAAAAACCTGCTCAACATAAATCCAAAATCCATCTCAATTAATTTATAGAACCCACCTCAAGTTTCTGGAGTCTAAAACTTCAGAAACTTGATGTTTATAGTCTATAGTTGATAACCCCAGAAGCTCTATTTTCTAAACTTCAAGTTAACTTGAATAAAAAAATCATGATTATGAGAACGGTGAAGTATGTAATTATTGCCACTTTATTAATAATGTGTGGTGTGATGAACGCCCCGGCGCAAAAGCTGGAGCCATACATCAGTCTTGACAAGATGCCAAACATCATCAACTGCTTGCCGGCACCGCCCGACACTGCCAGTGAGATGTTTCAGCACGACATCAACCGCTTCTTCTGGGGCAAGCAGCAGCGTCTCAACCCTGAGCGTGCAGCTATAGCGCGCCGCGATGCCGTGTGGGGCTATCAGCACACGCTCGACACCTTTGAGAAGGCCTTTGGGCTGCACATCTCTGAAGAAGAGACTCCAGAGATCTGGGAGCTAGTCACTAGAGGCATTGCTACGGTGACACAGATACGCAAGGCCCCCAAGAAGTTCTATATGCGACCTAGGCCTTTCATGCACTTCCATGAGCACCTGCTCACCGATGGTGCCGAAGAGAAAGACTCCGACCTCGCCACCGATGGCTCTTACCCCTCGGGGCACACTGCCACTGGATGGGCCGCGGCAATGATACTTGCCGAGCTCAATCCCTCTCATGCCGACGCACTCTTTGCCCGTGCCTATGAGTATGGCGAGAGCCGCATCATCGTGGGAGCTCACTGGCAGAGCGATGTGGAGGCCGGGCGACTGGTGGCGTCTATAGGATACTCGCAACTGCACAACAGCCCAGAATACTGCGAGCAGATGGCTCGTGCCAAGGCTGAGCTGGCCCGCCTGACAGCAGCTGCTGTGGCTACCGACGACAGCAGCGACTTTGTGCGCATCACCGACGTGGTGCCCGACGCTATCCTTGAGATTCGCTATTACAGCACCTACAACTTCGTGGGCGAGCGCATCGATGGCTATCAAGCCCCGGTGGCGATGCTTACCCGCGAGGCTGCCGCAGCCCTCAAGGCGGTGAGCGATGACCTCAAGGCTCAAGGCTACCGCCTCAAGATTTTTGATGCCTATCGTCCTCAATGCGCTGTAGATCACTTCATGCGCTGGGCTCAGGACCTGAGTGCCACCCAGATGAAGCAGTACTTCTATCCCGAGCTCAACAAGAATGTGCTCATCCCCGACTATATAGCGCGCAAGAGCGGCCACACTCGTGGCTCGACGGTTGACCTCACGCTCTTCGACATGCGCACCGAGAAAGAGGTGGATATGGGTGGCACCTTCGACTGGTTTGGCGTGGAGAGCCATCCCGACTTCGGCGGCAACCCCGACACTGGCAAATACACTGGCATTAAGTCGCCAGCAGGTCGCAAAATCACCAAGCAGCAGTTTGCTAACCGCATGATACTGCGCCAGGCGATGTTGCGCCACGGCTTCAAGCCCCTCGACACCGAGTGGTGGCACTTCACTCTCAAGAACGAGCCTTTCCCCGACACCTATTTCACCTTCCCGCTGCGATAAGTGGCGGGCAAGTGAACGCCGCGGGTGCGGCGCAATACGCCAACAACACACGCGTTGCTTTTTATGCACTCTTGTTTTTGAAATGACAATAATATGAAAATTAAGATAGTATATTTATTGGTGCTGGCATTTTTGTGCTGTGGCTTAGCGGGCTGCGACAAGATTAACAACGAGTCGTTTAAGGGCTTCTCGGTGCGCATCGACCTTGGAGAGAGTGGCAAGTGGACCACCTATGGTGTGCATGCCCTGGGTGACTATCGCTTCTTTAACCGTGCAAAGGGCATACCATCAAATTTTCCATATAACGTGAACACCTACACCGGTTTTGGCGGTGTGCTGTTGTTTATGGGCCAGGACATGACCACTGGCGGTCCTGCCCCGCTGGCCTTTGACATGGCGTGCCCCGTGGAGCATAATGCCGAAGTGACGGTGAGTATCGACGAGTCAAACCTCGAGGCCTACTGTTCCAAGTGCAAGTCGCGCTACAACGTGCTGCTGGGTGCTGGCGGCCCCATCAGTGGTATGGCAATGGATCGCAAAGTGGGCCTGAGCATGTATAAAGTGCGTGGCACTATCAATGGCGGCTATGTCATCACCAATTATTAGTAATTGGCTCCACTTTTTAAAAAACTTTTTGGGAAAATAAAACAAAACAACAACAAAAAAGAATATTATGGAAATAGATTGGGCCGAAGGGCTGCATTGTGCAGTAACGGTGTGTGACACCGAGGGTAAAGTCATTTACATGAACGAGAAATCACGCGAGACGTTTAACCGTGGCGGCAAGTCGATGGTGGGGCAGAACCTCTTCCCCTGCCACAACGAGCGCTCACAGGCGATGATACGCCACATGATGGAGAGCGACACCATCAATGCCTACACCATCACCAAGAACGGGCAGCGCAAGATGATCTATCAATCGCCCTGGAGAGTTGACGGCAAAGTAGCAGGCATGGTTGAGATCTCTATGGTTGTCCCCAACGAAATGCCGCACTACGACCGCGACAAAAAGTAGAGGGGCTATCATGTGAAGCCACAAGCGGCCACTCACTACCAAAAAACAGCTGGAGTCTTGGAATTTTCAAGGTTATTCAGCTGTTTTTTTGAATGGTTTATGCTTTAATTGAAATAATTGATGTAAATTTGCAGGCGAAACCCAGAATATAGAACCCAACTTTTTAGTGATATTCAATCTTTTATTATTAACATCAAAACTTATTTAAAATGAAGAAGTTTTTACTTTCTCTGGCAGTAATTGCTGCCGGTGTGATGTCTGTTAGTGCACAACAGACCCTTACCATCTGCGATGGAACGGCTACCAACACTTATGTTCCTATCAACACGCTGTGGTGGGACAACGCTGCAACCCAGACGCAAACTATCTATCCCGCTGCCTTGATTAGTGACTTGGAAGGCACGCAAATCACCAGCATGAAGTTCTATCTCAACGCCACTGGCGTGCTCTTCAGCGGCGGCAAGTGCCAGATTTCGCTTGGCATTACCGACAAGGATGCTTTTGTCAATGCCATTGGTATCACTGGTCTCACCGTTGTGGCCGCCGAGGTTACAGCTCCCGAGACTGGCAGCACCGAGATGGAGATTGTTTTTGACGAGCCTTTCACCTACGAGGGCGGCAACCTGGTGTTTGAGTGCCAGATGACCGAGGCTGGAACCTACAAGAGCAGCTCCTTCCTGGGCGAGAGCCAGACTAGCAACACTGCCTTCTCTCGCAACACTACCTATAACTTCTTGCCTAAGACCACTTTCACCTACACCAAGGACGAGGTTGACTATGCCGCTAAGGTTAGCCCCGAGAGCCTCGACTTTGGCAAGCTCAACATTGGCATGGACAAGGTGATGAATGTTACCGTTAAGAACCGTGGCACTCAGGCCATCACCCCCGCCGTTACACTTGCTGCTCCCTATAGCACAACCTACGAGGCTGCTGCTCTTGCCAGCGGCGAGACAGTGTCGATTCCCGTGAAGTTCGCTCCCACCGAGCTTGGCGAGTTCAATAGCACTATGACTATCGACTGTGGCGAGGCTGGCACCTTTGAGGTTGCACTGAGCGGCCTTGGCGCCGATGAGCACGAGCTCACCGTGTGCGACGACACCCAGACCAATGAGTACCTGCCATTCTATGGCTTCTGGTTCGATGGCGAGGGCACTTACTCGCAGATGATTTATCCCGCCGAGATGCTCGAGGGCCTCGAGGGCGCTACCATCACTGGCATCAAGTTCTATCCACAAGGCACTGTAGTGTGCAAGAACGGCAGCGTTAGCTTGAGCATTGCCGAGACCGATGTTACTACCTACGAGCGCGAGAGCGCTATCGCCGTTCCCAGCAACCTGGTTACCGACCTCACCGCAGTCGTTGAGGCTCTTGCTATTGCTGGTGGCGAGGAAGTGGTAGAGTTCACCTTCGACCAGCCTTACACCTACAATGGCGGCAACCTGGCAATCCAGACCGAGGTTGTTACTAAGGGTACTTATGGCCGCACCTATTTCTATGGCAGCAACCAGGCTGGTTACACTGGCTGGTGCGAGTGGCGCAGCAGCAACGCTATTGTTTCGTTCCTGCCCAAGATGACTGTTACTTACACTATGCCAAGCGTTGAGCCCCAAGTTGTTACCGTTGCTGGCACTGTTACCGACGTGGAGAACAACCCACTCGAGGGTGTTAATGTTACTCTCACCGTAAACGCTCCTAGCAAGGAAGAGCCTACTAGCTACACTGCTACTACCGATGCCCAGGGTGCTTACACCATGGAGGTTACTCCAGTAGAGGGAGCTACCTACAACATGGCCTTCGCTAAGGAGGGTTATGAGGCTCAGACTCTTGAGGATGTAGATCTTGAGAATGTTCCCACCGTGGTTCTTGTAGAGGACAACCCCACTGCCATCAGCACTATCAACGCTGGCAATGCAGTTTCGGTTAAGTATATCGACGCTATGGGCCGCGTTAGCGACCGTCCATTCAAGGGCGTGAACATCGTGGTTACTACCAATGCCGACGGCACTACCACTACCGCTAAGGTTGTTAAGTAATCATTATTACTACAACTATCACACAATGAGCGTGGCCTCCGCAACGAGGCCACGCTTTTTTTGTCACAGTCTTGCATTTTTGAAAAGCGTTGACTACCTTTGCACCACTTTTAGGTGAATCATTTACATTATTACTATAATGGCAGAAGCAAAAAAGAAAAAATCGACATCACGACCTAGAACGTCAACAAAAAAATCGAGCAACAAACCCGCATGTAAGAAATGGTTTAAAGCCTGCGCTATAGCACTTGTTGTGCTTGCGGCAATAGGGGCAATTTTCCTGGCTCCATATCTAACCACCAAGAGCGACAAAGATGCCATGTTGTTCATTAGCAAAGGCACTAGCATAGAAGCCATCAAGGACTCTCTAGCTCACAACACCAGCGACCAGTTTGCCGAGAAGGTGGTGACGCTGCTCAAATACACTCACGCCGATGTGAGCAAGCGGCAGGGTGCGTTCAAAATCAAGAAGGGCGAGAGCGCATTTAGCGTGGCTAGGCATCTGAGGAGTGGCGCTGCCAATGAGGTGAAAGTCACTATCAACAACCTGCGCACCAAGGAAGACCTTGCCGCACGCCTGGCGAAGTCACTGATGCGCCCTAAGGAGGAGTTTCTTGATGCCCTTAACGACAAGGAGCTGTGCCAAAGCCTGGGAATGAACCCCGACAACGTGACGGGGCTTTTCATGGCCGACACCTATCAGTTCCTGTGGGATGTGGAGCCTGCTAAGCTCATGCAGCACATGAAGAAATTCAGCGACCAGTTCTGGAACGACGAGCGCAAGGCAAAAGCCCAAAAGCTTGGCCTATCACCCATCGAGGTGGTGACCCTGGCTTCTATCGTTGAGGGTGAGACCAATAAGGCCGATGAGAAAGGCATGGTGGCACGCCTGTATATGAATCGCCTCAAGCAGAAAATGAAACTGCAAGCCGACCCCACGGTGAAGTTTGCCCTGAAGAATTTCGCTTTGCGCCGCATCACCTTTGAGGACTGTAGCGTGCAGTCGCCATGGAATACCTACTACGTGCTTGGGCTTCCTCCAGGCCCCATCTGCATGCCTGAGAAATCGTCGATCGATGCCGTGCTCAATGCTCCACAGCACAACTACATCTACATGTGCGCTAAGGAAGACTTCTCGGGCTACCACAACTTTGCCGAGACCTACGCCCAGCACGAGGCCTATGCCGCCAAGTATCACCAAGCACTCCGCGAGAAGGGGATAAGGAGATAAAGAGATAAGTGTTAAGTGTGAAGTGTTAAGTGTGAAGTGTTAAGTGTGGACAAGGCATGCCTTGTCCATGGGGTGTGGGGTAATGGCTGGCTCTACTTGACTTTCTAGACTTTCTAGATATTCTAGACTTCCTAGATATTCTAGACTTTCTAGATATTCTAGATATTCTAGATTTTCTAGTTCTATTTTAGTCTTCTATGTTTAACTCCTCGGGAGGTGTAGAGTCCATTATCTGCTGCGCCTTCTGTAGGTCTTTGCGAAAGACTACCACTCGCATGGCGCCTTGTGAGAAACCTTGCATGAGGGCATTGGCAGTGGAGTCGCCCATCACGCCGGCAATCACCCCGTTGCTCTCGAGCACACCTTTCACGATATTGGCTTCAATAGGGCTGTCGTACATGCCGAAAACAACCACATCGTCGTCTTTTTCCATAATTGTCAATATTAGCTAACAGGCTTATGAGTAAACGAGCTGACAAGGCAATAGTAGCCTTGTAACTCAGCAATATATATTATGCTTTTGTATTACAAATAGTGCATTAAGCATTATTCTTGTCGTCGCTCATCTCGTTGAGGACTTTCTTGAGCTCCTCGTCGGTGGCGGTGAGCTTGGCTTTGCACACCTTGAGCAGCTGTAGCGAGCGAGCCGTGTATTGGCTCAGGTTGTCGATGCTGCACTCAGGGCTTTGCATCTTCTTCACTATCTCCTCAAGCTCGTTGACAGCTTGAGTATAGGTCAATTTGTCGATTTCTTGATTATCCATAGTTGTTATTGTTTTGTTTTATTGTGCAATGCTATTTATTTTGCCATCCTTGAGTGTGGTGACCAGGTGGTCGCCCGGGTGGATGGCAGTGGTGCTGGTCACCACGTGGCCGTTGAGCGTGGTGAGCGAGTAGCCACGGTTGAGGGTGTTTTGTGGAGACAGCAGGTTCACCTTGTCGCTCAGGGTGTTGAGCACCATGCGCTGCCGCTCTATAGAATTAGCAATGCTGGTCTTGAGCACATCAACATATCGCTCAAGCAGCAGCTGTTGCTTGTCGATGCGTCCCTTAACCACTAGCGGTATTGACTGAGCGTAGCTGTTGAGGCGCAGTGTGCTGTTGTCAACGATTTTGCGGGCTGCCAGGGGGATGAAGCTGCCATAATAGGACAGTTGCTCACGGGCGTGTGCTATCGCCTCGCGCGAAGAAGTCACCACTGCTGCTGCCATCTCGTTGAGGCGGTTGAGTTGTGCCAAGCCGCACTGCACCAGGAACTCGGCGGCGGCAGTCGGGGTCTTGACGTGTAGCTTCGACACCATGTCGGGGATGGTGACATCGCGGTCGTGGCCTATTCCAGTGATGATGGGCAAGGGGAACTGTGCAATGTTGGCACCCAGGTCGTAGTTGTCGAAGGAGTTGAGGTCGCTCGTGGAGCCACCGCCACGAATTATCACCACGCAGTCAAACATCTCCTCGTTTGCTGCAATTCTCTCGAGAGCCGCAATCACCGTCGGCACGGTGTTGACGCCCTGCATCACCGACTCAAAGAGGCAAGTGTAGAACTTGAGCCCATAGGCATTGTTGTGAAGCTGGTTGAGGAAGTCGCCATAACCAGCAGCCCCTCGTGCTGAGATTATCGCAATGCGCTGCGCTGCAAGAGGCCATGGCAGCTGCTTGTTCATGTCGATAATTCCCTCTTTGGTGAGGCGCGCTATGATTTCCTGCCTTATGCGCTCCATGTCGCCCAGCGTGAACTCGGCATTGATGTCGTTGATGACCGCTTTCAGGCCATACTGCTCATGGAAGTTGGCTGTGACGTTTACCATCACCTTCATGCCAGTGGCGAGGTGCTTGCCAGTGACTTGGAGGAAGTAGCTGTCGAGACGGGCAAAGGTGGTTGCCCATATCACAGCCTTGAGCTTAGCCACCGTTGCTCCCTGCTCGTTCTTTTGCAGCAGTTCCATATAGCAGTGTCCGCGGCTCACTCTCAGGTCGCTGGTCTCGGCAGTGACCCAGCAGTTCTGCACACTGGGGTCAAACATCAAGTTCTTGATGCGTTGGTTATATTCCAGTAGGGTTAGAGATTGTTGCATTTAGCGTTGTTTCTTCTTGAATGTGCTGTTCTTGATTGTGTATATCACTCTTTGTGCCAGGTAAGGCTTGAAAGTCTTGAAGTCTTCGCCCATGAAGAAGTTGCTTGGGTTACATTCTGCCACCAGTGTGTCGCCCTCAAAGCGCAGCTCAATCATTGTCATCATAAGGCTGTTGGCCAAGTCGTTGCGCATGGTCTTGGGCATCGTGGGGAGGATGAAGTCATCGATGGTGGGCATTTTGATGTGCTTTGCCGCATCAAGTTGTTGCCACTTGGTGTTGTAGAACGTGAGGCGGCTGTCCTTGTAGGGAGTAGCCACAGTCTCGATAACGGCAATCACCGTGTCGCGTTTCGACTTGTGGAGCAGCTTGAGCTCCACGGTCTGTGCCGACGAGGTGGCAATCTTCATGTACTGGTCATTGAGGACAAGGACGCGTGTCTCGCTGGTGTGTAGGTCGTTGTAGAGTTCGGTCTTGTCGTCTCGGCCATAGTTGTTGATCAACTCATATCGTGTGGACACGGTGATTGAGTTGAAAATGTCGCCGTTTTCCTCCACAAAGAATTTGCTCACGCCATCATAGGCTACCGCACTGAATGCCATAGCCATGACAGCTGTAATTAAAACACTGATTTTCTTCATTACTTTATTACTTTTTAGGCTTTATGGTGCCGTCGTCGGCAATATCGAGTTTGTTGTCTTTGAAGTCGTCAATAGTGAGCGCCCTGATGTCTTTGGGCACAAGGTTGCTGGCGTCGCGTCGTGGACCAGTGCGATGCCCCTGGATGAAGGAGTGTATCTTTCCGTCAACGAACTTGCCGTTGCCGTCGAGGCGGGCAACGAGCAGTGGGGCATAGCCCGTTTGAGCAGCGGTGCTCATGCCCAGCGTGCAGAAGTTCCCCAAGCTGTAGGCAATGAGGTGGTCTTTATATAGCTCCATGCCACGAGGCACATGAGGTCCGTGGCCATAGACGATGTCGGCACCGCAGTCAATAGACAGGTGTGCAAACTGCCTCACATCGCCACGATCCATGCCATGGAAATATTCCTTGCCATGTGGCACATGGCGGCAGTTGGTGCCCTCGGCTCCGCCGTGGAAGCACACGATGAGGATGTCGCATTGTGGTCGCAGGCCAGTGATGATGCGCTTCACGGTAGCTGTGTCTTGGGTCTTGAGTGAATAGTCCTCGTGGCCAAAGGCGCAGAACCCATATTTCACTCCGTTAATCTCCTTGATGCTCGACTCGCAGTCTTTGGTGCCTGCCACACCTATGCCAGCCTCGCGCAGCGTCTTGATGGTTGATTGCGTGCCGGCATCCCAGAAGTCGTAGATGTGGTTGTTAGCGATGCCCATGAAGTCGTAGCCGGCATCCACCAGGTGATTGACATATCGCGTGGGCATCATGAACGAGAACGACAGCGGTCCAGGGGCCTTGCGGGTAGTGCCATCATCGGCAAGCACGCCCTCTAGGTTGCCACATGCCACGTCGGCACGGCGAGTGATCTCGCGGCTGTCGCGCAGCAGGTCTTTGCCGTCGCCCTCGGGCAAGAGGCGGTTAGGCTTGAGCGAGCCAAGCATCATGTCGCCGTTCATGGCAATGGTGATGGTGTCGGCAATGCGCGGCTTGGCTGGCGCAGCCTGTGAAGTGGAGTCGGCAGTGCTTTGTGAGGGTTGCTGCTGGCTGGCAGTGCCAGTGCCATTTCCATTGCCACAGCTTGCCAATGCAGCCAGAGCAACAAGTGCCAATGAATAAAAAAGTCTCATATTCTTATTAAGTTTCATTAAAGCTGATGAGGTACAAGCTTACAAGGCAATGGTTTTTAGTTCATAATGCTTGTAGCGATGCTCATAGTCTCATCACTGTCTTCCGTAAACGATAAACGAAAACCTTTATTTCTTTATTGTGATTGTGCCATCATCGGCAATGATGAGGCGGTTATCTTTGATGTCATCTTCGGTAAGGGAGCGAATGTCCTTAGCAGCGGCGTTGGTGTCGTCTTGGCGAGGTCCCTTGTCACGATACTGAATGAAGGAGTGAATCTTGCCGTCGAGAAACTTGCCGTCCTTGTCAAGACGTGCTACCAGCAATGGAGCATAGGCCGTCTGGTAATGCAGCTTCATGCCGCGTGGAGTGGCAAAGTTGCCCAGGCTGTAGGCGATGAGGTGGCCGTTGTATAGCTCCATGGCGCGTGGCACGTGAGGGCCGTGACCATAGACTATGTCGGCACCACAGTCGATGCACAGGTGGGCAAATTGTCGCAGATTGCCCCGGTCGGCCTTGTAGAAATACTCGGTGCCATAGGGCAAGTGCCGCTGATCCAGTCCCTCGGAGCCGCCGTGGAAGCACACTATGAGGATGTCGCACTCCTTGCGCAATTTCTTGACAATGCGCCTGACGGTGACAGTGTCCTGAGTGCGCAGGGTGTATTTCTCGTGACCAAAGGCGCAGAACCCGTATTTCACACCGTTGATGACCTTGATGCTCGTCTCGCAGTCTTTGGTGCCGGCCACACCTATACCATTGTCGGTCAAAGTTTTTATTGTTGACTGAATGGCTACAGGGTAGAAGTCGTTGATGTGGTTGTTGGCGATGCCCATGAAGTCGTAGCCGGCATCCACTAGTAGCTTCACGCTGCGCGTGGGCATCATGAACGAGAACGAGAGTCGGCCAGGCGCCTTGCGAGTCTTGCCACTGTCGGCAAGCACGCCCTCAAGGTTTCCGCACGCCACATCGGCGCTCCTGATGATGGAGTCGCAGTCGATGAAGATGTCCTTACCATCGTTGGGCGGCATGTCGAGCTCGGGCTTTATCGACCCGGTCATGATGTCGCCAGTCATCGCAATGGTAACATAGCCGGCGCCAATGTCTTGAGCACCAGCAATTCCTGATGTGAACACTGCCACCAGGACAGCAAGCAAAAATCTTTTATATTTCATAGTCAATAGTTTACAGAGGACAAGAAAACAAGAGGACAAGAGGACGAGAGGACAAGAGAACGAGAGGACAAGAAAACGAGAGGACAAGAAAACGAGAGGACAAGAGGACGAGAGGACAAGAAAACAAGAGGACGAGAGGACGAGAGGACAAGAAAACAAGAGGACGAGAGGACGAGAGGACAAGAGGACAAGAAAACAAGAAAACGAGAAAACAAGCTGACAAGGCAATAGTAGCTGTCGCACTTTCTCCGATTCACGATCCCCGATCTCCGATCCCCGATTCACGAACCCCGATCTCCGATCTCCGATCCCCGATCCTCGATCCCCGATCCTCACCTACTTATAGGCTTTGATGTAGAGTTCGCGTATGTCGTCGGCAGTGTATTCGCGCGGGGCGTGCGAGGGGCTACCGCTCATGATGGCCTCGAAGCTCATGTCATCGATGGCTGCCATGTATTCGTTGCGGTCGATGCCATAGTCACTCATGGTGGGCACCTCGAGCTTGGCGATGAGTTTGCTCACTTCCTCCACAAATTTCTCGCTGGCGTCAATTTCGTCAACCGACTGTATGCGCAGGTAGGTGGCGATGCGTGCCAGGTTGTGACGCGCCGCCATCTCCATGTCGTTAAGGCACACGTTGAGCAGCATGGCGTTAGACATGCCGTGAGGTATGCCAAACTTTGCACCAATGGGTCGGCTCATGCCGTGAATGAGGGTGACGCTGCTATTGTTGATGCAGATGCCTGCCTGCAATGCAGCAATAGCCATTTCGCGGCGAGCGTTGAAGTTGCTGCCGTCGCGATAGGCCTGTGGCAGATAGCGCATAATGCGCTTGATGGCACTCAGCGCATAAGCATCGCTCAGGGGCTGGGCGTTGACCGAGATAAACGCCTCGATGGCATGGGTGAGCGCGTCGAGACCCGTGGCGGCAGTCACCGTCTTGGGGCAGCCGTTGGAGAAGGTGTAGTCGAGCATCGCCATCTTGGGTAGCAGCGAGTTGCCAGCGAGCAGCATCTTCACTCCAGTGTTCTCGTCGGTGATGATAGTGTATTTTGTCACCTCCGAGCCCGAGCCCGAGGTGGTGGGGATGCACACCACTGCTGGCAGCTGCACGTCGTCGATGCGCACGCCCTTATAGTCGGCAATCGACCCTTCGAGCACCGTCATGGCAGCGATAGCCTTTGCTGCATCGAGCGGGCTGCCACCGCCCAGGCCAATGATGAAGTCGCATCCATTGTCGCGGTAGGCCTCCACGCCGTGCTCTATCATGCTCACCGTGGGCTCGCCCTCGATGTTGGTGATTACTGTGTATTTCACGCGGTCGTTGTCGAGTGTGCGCTCCAGGCTGGCAATCATCGTGGAGCGTGCCACGTTAGGACCAGTCACTATCAAAGCGTGCTTTCCATAGAGGTTAAAGACGTTCTCAACCGAGGCAACGATGTTGTCGCCCATCAAAATCTTATCGGGAACTTTAAACTGATACATAATTCTCGTCGATTTAAATATTAACTGCAAAAATACAGAAAAACTTTCACACTGCATGGCATAATGCGAAAGTTTTTCTGTGTCATTGACATTTTTTTTATTTAAAGCAAAAGATTTTCTGTGACATAGACATTTTGAACATTTTGATTTTGATTTTTTGTGGAAAATGGATATATTTGCACAAAAATTCATTTTAAATTTATCGCTTATGAAAAAAATTACACTATCAGTTTTAACAGCAGCACTTGTGTGCCTTAGTGCTGGGGCGCAGGGGCTGCAAGCGGCCTTTGGTGCCAGCGAGGCTATGGTGCCCTATTATGAGATGGGGTGGGACAGCGCGAGCGAGTTCGACACCTGGACTTACACCTCAACAAGTGCCTCCACTTGGAAGCTGGGCAACGCCAGCAAGGCGTTCTCCACTATCGACAGCAATAGCCAGTCGTCGATGATTCTCAACTATAACAGCGGTCAAAACGAGGTGGCCACGTCGCCCGCCATCGACATTCCCGACAATAGCCAGCTTGAGTTCTACTGCTATGCAAGCGGCATCTATCTGGTTTATGGCGCATGGAAGCTTTATGCCATTGCCGATGGTCAATCCACCTTGCTGATCGACCAGTTCTTGTGGGCTCAGGATAATGGTTATGATGGTCCCAGCTGGGAGAGGTTTACCGTTGACCTTGCCAGCTATGCCGGCAAGAGTGTGCAGTTCTCGTTTGTCTATCAAGGCGACTATGGCGAGGATGAGGCTATCGATGGTTTCAAGATAAAAGAAGCTAACACTGGCGCTGATGCCACTATCAATATCAAGGAGGGCGAGAGCGTTCACTTCATTGACATGAGTGCTGGCAACGTCACTTCATGGAGCTGGGCCTTTGAGGGCGGCACTCCCGCCAGCAGCACCGAGCAAAACCCCGTGGTGACCTATGACAAGGCTGGCACCTACTCGGTGACCCTCACTGTGGGCGATGGCAGCACTAGTGCTACTACCACCCGCGAGGCTTTTGTCAATGTGGAAGGTGAGGCACCCACTGCCAGCATTGGTCTGCCTGCCGGCGCTTATCAGTCGCCATGGGTGTATATGTTTGTGCCCACCAATGTGCCTCTCACCTTCACCGATGCCAGCACTGGCAACCCCTCGCAATGGGCTTGGACCTTCCAGGGCACCGACGTTGCCACCAGCGATGAGCAGAACCCCACAGTGACTTACACTCAAGAGGGCAAATATGGCATTCGCCTTGAAGTGACCAACGACATGGGCAGCAACGTGTTTGAGACTGTTGACGACGCTATCCAGGCCGGTGGTGAGCAGGAGATATGGAACATCGCTCCCGAGGAGAACAGCGACCTGATGATGATGGAGATGGGATGGTATGGCAACTACGCTGGCACTAACTGGCTGGGAATGGGCGAGTTTGCCGAGCATTTCGACGCACCACTGGCCGATGCCACCATCAGCAAGGTTAACATCTACTTTGGCAAGACTACTGCAGCAACTGCCGATGCCGACATAGTGGTGAAGATTGTGGCTGCTGGCGACGATGGCATGCCTGGCCAGGTGCTGGGCAGCACAAGCGTCAAGGCTGGCGACTTGGCCTATGACCCAACCACAGTGAACGCCACCGAGTTTGTCTTCGACACTCCCGTTAGCGTGACTGCCGGCACCGAGTTCTTTGCCGTGGTGGGTCCCTTCCCCAACAACAATGGCGATGACATCGCCATCTTGCTGTGCCGCCGCGACGTGGGCGAGAAATGCACTGGCTACCATTTCGTCTATGACGAGGATGAGAACTATAACTACCTCGACACTGGCGCCTGGTACCAGAATGTTGACGACCCACTCTCGCTGGCAGTGGCTCCAGTGCTCAAATATGCTGAGACAACAGCCATCAGCACTGTCGCTATCAACAAGCAAGTGGTTTCTCACACCTATTATAATGTTGCCGGTGTGGCAAGCACCAAGCCCTTTGATGGCATCAATATAGTGGTGACCCGTTACAGCGATGGCTCACAATCGTCGTCGAAGGTTATTAAATAATGTTGATAGATAGACACTTGAAAGGGTGTGTCAAAATTAATGAGTCACATGGACGTGAGGGATTTTTCAAATATATTCCCAATCTAACAAATAGTTGATTTTTGACACACCTTTTCCTTAGTAGATGCAAAAAACAGTGTTTTGCTATTATATGCCTGATGGTAATTAAATAATTGAGAAAAATGTTATGAAACGTACTGTTTTACTATTGCTTTTTGCCGTGTCGATGATTGCGGCCCGTGCCTCTGGTGAGCTGCTGCAGTTTGGCACAAGTAATTATGAAGGATGGGTATATACTCAAAGTATCGTAGAGCTCAACAACAGTAATATCAGTCAGGACAACATCAATCTCTACTGGGATTATGTGCTCAATTCGCCCGAGGTTACCGCCAGCGGTGTGAAAAGCATCGCTGTGAACGTGACTGGCCGCACCAATGGCTATCAAAGTGGGGAATACAGCAACACTCTCGCAAGGGTGACGCTGCAGCTCATTAATGACAACGACTCGGTGCTCATGGAGAAGAAACACACGTTCAGTACCAAAGAGCGCGACCGCAATTTTGAGGTGGTTTTTGACGTCAGCGATATTGCTGGCACACCATTCAGGTTGCGGCTCGCTTGCTGGGATGCCAATATTGAGTCGCGACTCTCGGTGAGAAAAGTGCTTGCAGTGGTAAAGGAATATAACCATAGTGGCGTGGAGGGTGATGTGAACAACGATGGCGTTGTCACCAGTGCCGATGTCACTGCCCTTTATGACCTGCTGCTCAATGGTGATACCAGCCACGTGATAAATGGCGACGTGACCAATGACGGAGTGGTTACTAGTGCCGACGTGACAAGTGTCTATTCCATCTTGCTGGGAGGCAGCTGATGCCTCTTTTTGTGTGACAAAAGCTATAGCGCCCTCTTTACTGGTGGGCGCTAGCTTCTTTTTTGGAGTTTAGTTGCTCGAGCAGAGCAGGCGCAAGAGCTGGGTTGGAAGCCAGGATGCTCCAGTTGCGGTCGGGGCGGAAGCGTCCCGCCCAGGCTCCTGCCTCATGAGCGATGAGCATGGCAGCGCACACGTCCCACTCGTTGAGATTCATTTCCCAGTAGGCATCGAGAAAACCTGCAGCCACATAGCAGATGTCGAGAGCCGCTGACCCTAGTCGCCTGAGGCCCCTCACCACAGGCATGATGCGCTTGAAGTTGTCGAGGTTGTTGTCGGGGTTCACGGCTTTGTCATAAGGGAAGCCGGTGGCGACAACAGCCTTGGTGAGGGTGGGAGTCTCGCTCGGTGCTATGGGCTGGCCGTTGAGAGTGGCCCCCTGGCCTTTTACTGCGGTGAACATCTCTCCCAGTCGTGGCGCATAGACCACACCCACCACCGCCTGGCCATTATGCTTGATGCCTATCGACACATTAAACCAGGGTAGCCCTGAGCTATAGTTAGTGGTACCGTCGAGCGGGTCGATGACCCACTCCCAGCCACTATTGCCATGCAAAGTTAATCCCGACTCCTCGGTAAGAATCGAGTGGTCGGGATAGGTGTTGTGAATCATGTCAACTATTGCTTTCTCGCTGGCTTTGTCGGCGGTTGTCACCACGTCAAAGTCGTTTTGCTTTGTGGCGATATTCAGCTCCTTTGACCTGAAGAGGCTCAGCTGAATTTCCCCTGCCCGCTTCGCCATTTCTGTGGCATGGCACAGGATTGCGTTATAGTTGTTCATCTGTGATGAGGTGTCACTTTTTAGGAGTTGGTTTTTTGATAGGAATCTGTCTCTTAAACACCTCTTTAAAGGTGATGAGCGTCTCGGTCCGGCCAAGCCCCAGTTGCAGGAACTTGTCGTGGATGAGCTTGAGCAGGTGGTCGTTGTTGTGAGCGTAGAGTTTCACAAACATGTCATACTTGCCAGTGGTGAAGTAACATTCTACTACTTCGGGCAGTTCTTTGAGGTGCTCAACCACACTCTCAAATTTTGAGGAATCGTTAAGGAAAATCCCTACATAGGCACATGTCTCATATCCCACCATCACAGGATTGATTAGAGAAATAGACCCGCTGATAACGCCCATAGAATTGAGCTTTTGAATTCTTTGGTGAATAGCGGCTCCCGAGACGTTACACTCCCGGGCAATTTCAAGATAAGGTTTACGCGCGTCGCTAGATAGCATGTTCAAAATTCTGTAATCGAGGTCGTCAAGTTTTGGTGTAGCCATAGTCTCTTGCGAATTAATAAATGATGTGTAAAAAAAGTTTCTTAATAGGTTAAAAACGTGGAAACACTACCCTTAAGGGTGGTTAGGATTAAAAATCGTTTGCAAATGTAAGAAAAAAATCTTAAATTACAACAAAATGAAACATTTTTTTGCTGCTAAATCGTTGTTTTTTTGTTTTTTTTATTTATTTTTATGTTCATACATGGCCGACAAGCCACAAGTAGCCGTTGCACTTAACTCTGGCAAAGCATAAGTGGTCGTTGCTTTTTACGGGCAAGATACACTAGTAGGCGTCGTTATTTACTGACAAGGCACGCCTTGTCCCTACATAGTTTTCCCATTCTTTTCCCGCTCAGTCGCTTTTTTTCGTTTGTTTTTTTCCAAAAAATGAAACAAAGGGGTCAGACCCCGCTGTTTCATTTAAAGTGGACTCAATGAAAGCAAGAAGGGCGTGCCGCTGCTCGTGGCACGCCCTTGATGGGGTTAAGAAATGTGGGGTAATGGAATTATTTACTACCCAGCATTACGTCATAAACAGCGGTCACATCGGCTGCTGTAACGTTGCCGTCACCATTCTGGTCAAAGTTAACGGCGTTAGTGTAGTCATTATTAAGCAGCACGTCGTAGAGAGCTGTGATGTCGGCAGCAGTGACGTTGCCGTCGCCATTAACGTCGCCAGCAACAGGGGTGTTGCTACCACCAGCAGGAACGGTGTAGAGCAGCTTGCCAGCAAGGTTGTAAACGCCACCAGCCACATACTCGAGGTCCTTAGTCTGGGTTGAGCCGTTGTTGAAGATGATGCCTGTAGGGCGGTCACCCTCCACAATGTCGGCACCTATCCACTGATAAACTGGGTTGCCATCGGTGGTGTTGCCAATCAGGGTGATGGGGTCGCCAGGCCATGTGCCTGAGGTGGTGAAGTTAGAAGTGCCGCTCCAAGCCCACACGTTGCAATTTGTCCAGCTTGTGGGAGCGATGAAGTAAGCAAATTCCTTGCCCTCAACAAACACTACTCCAGCCGGCAGAGTGTTGATGTCGAAGCCAGTAGGAGTGATGTAGGTGCTGGTCACGTCTTCATATCCGCCTTCCTCGATGTCGAAGATGTAGAAGCCGGCGTCGGTCACTCCCATGATGTCGCTGGTTTGAACGAAAGGCTCCTCGCCGTCGATGCCACCATCGTTAAAGATGATGTTGATAGCGTCTTCCTCAAAAGTCTGGGTGAACCACACCAGGCCATCGCTTGTGGTGGTGTAGGTTTGGCTCGCATCCATCAGGGTGCCAGGCCAAGCGCCGTTAATTGCAATGCCAGCTCCGTTCCACACATAGAGGTGGGGAGCATCGCCAGTGCTGGTGCGCACATTTACGGTTACAGTAGCGTTAGCAGCGATAGCTACGCAAGCAAGAGCAAAGAGTAATGTAGTGATTTTCTTCATTTAGTAGATTCAAATTTTAGGGTTAATAATCTAGTTAATTATGACGTGACTTGCAAAAGTAGTAAAAAGTGGATGAAAAGTCAAGTTTTCACCCACTTTTTTTCTAATTGCCTAATAATATGCTGTAAATCGCTGTTACATCGGCAGCTGTTACCACGCCATCGCCAGTGACGTCGGCGTTGAAGGCGTAGGTGCTGTCGGAGCCTAGGAGCACGTTGTAAAGCTCGGTGACATCGGCAGCGGTGACCACGCCATCGAGGTTCACATCGCCAGCCGGGATGGTGACGATGCCGCTCTCGTTATAGTAGGCACCGTTGACAAAAGCCAGGTCGGCGGTCTGTGGACTGCCGTGATTGCTGAAGATGATGCCGGTGGGCATGTCATCGCCCACGGTGCCTCCGTCCCACTCCCAGATGTCAAGGCCGTGGTAGAGCTTGCTGCCCACAAGGCGGCAGGCTTGTCCTGGCCAGGTGCCACCAGTGTAGTTCTTGTTGCCCAGTTGCGCGTTCCACGCCCAGCAATAGATGGTGCTAGTCCATGAAGCGGGGGCTATGAAGAATGCGTGTAGCTTCTGTGCTTGGCTGGAGCGTATCTTGTAAGTGCGCGTGATGGTGTTTTTCACCTCGCCATTGTGGAGCACGCCGGCGCGCAGGGTGGTGGTGTGGGTGAAGGTGAGGGTGACGCTGCTGGTGGCTCTGGGGCTAGAGGCGGTAGGGGCTGTGCCGTCGGTGGTATAGACGATGGTGGCGTTGTTGAACGACGAGGTCACCGTCACTGTCACTTGGTCGATGTAGTCGCCGCTCTCTTTGTCCACACTGAGAGTTGCCACACTGGGGTCGGCGGGCTCGTGCTCGGTGATGGTGCCCTCGAGCACGCCGTCGATGTAGTAGCCGTGGTTCACAAACTGCAAGTCGGCAGTCTGGTTGTTGCCGCCCTGGCTGAAGATGAGTCCCGTGGGCATGTTGGTGGCAGGGAACTCGCCGTCGTAGGTCCACTTGAAGATGAGGCGTGTGCCGTCCTGGGTCTTGCCCATGAGCTTGGCGTTCTGCCCTGGCCAGCTGCCGCCAGTGAAATTAGTGCTACTGTTCCACACCCACAGGGTGATGAAGGTGTTGCTTGCTGAGGTCTCGTAGAAGACGCTCAGCTCGTTGTCGCCGATGGTGGGGGTATATACCTCCAGGTCGTCGATGTCAACGCCAGTGCCACTGCCGCTGCCACCGCCGCTCACATACTCGGTAGTGGGGTCGCCTTCCTCCTCGGTGCCGTCGTAGGCAAGCGGGGTGGGTGAGACCTTGTTGCTGGTGTAGAGGAATGGCCCGTCGTCGCCTATCTTGCCAGGCCCGTTGAGCACATAGATGCGCATGTTGCCCTTGCCGCTGAACGATGGCGTGGTGAGGGTGCCATTGGTCACGGTGATGGTGTTGCCGGTGATGGCGTCGGTGTAGGTGCCATTGAGCACACCAGTGAAGGTGGCACCGGCATTAAGGGCGATGAGAGCGTAGCTGTCGATGTCGCCACTGGTGTAGCGGCGCTTGAAGGCGTAGCCTCCGCTCGACGAGCATCCACTCTTGCTATACTGTCCCTTGCGCAGGGCTGGCACTGCGGCACGTATCTTGTTGAGGCGCTGCAGGTGTTTCACCAGCGGCCTGCTCAGCGTAGCTGCCACGTTGCCGCTGGCACTGGAGTATTCTCCAAAGTCGGTGGTCAAGACATCGCCCTTGAGGTAGCCGCCATAGTAAGCACGGCCGCTGTTCTTGAGGGTGATGTTGGTGCCCTCGTCGATGCGCACGCCCTTGCGGAACTCAATCTCTCCTCCCTGGAAGAGGCATGGGATGCCGCGCATGGTGAACATGAGCGAGAGGTTCTCGGCCCACTGGTCGGTGCCGCCGTTGAAGCGGTCGAAGCTGTCGGGGCCGTAGTCGTGGCTCTCCACATAGTTGACGTTGAAGGTAGCGTCGTTATATAGGTTGTCCTTGTCCATCACGCCCCACACACGGCCAGCGTTCTGGAAATTCCAGTGTACAGTGAAGTCAATCACATTCAAGCCGCTGGCATTACTGTAGTCGGGAGTATGGTAGTCGTTGCCATTGAGCAGGGCGTTAGTGCTGCGCGGCTGCGCGCTCTCGCTCAGGTTGGCGTTATGCTCGGCCAGGCACAGCTGCTGGTTGTCGAGGGTGGCAGGGTCGGTGCTCTCATATACTGCCACGCTGTTCCAGTAATCGGGGTCGTTGTTCCACTGGCTCAAGAGCGAGGGGTCGCTTTGCCAGGTGTAGAAATAGGGCGAGAGCGACGGCTGGCCGCGGTAAGTGACGTCGCTGAAGCGCGCGCACACCTCGGCAAACATGTAGAATGGGCACTCGTTCAAGCGCTTGCTCTTGTACTGCTCGCCCAGTGCCTTGAAGGCCGGCACAAAGGCGGCATTGAACGACAGCCGCGAGATGTGGCCGCCAGTGTCGATGCGGAAGCCGTCAACACCCATCTTGATGAACTCGCCGTAGCAGTCGATGAGGTAGCTGATGGTCTGCGGGTTCTCGGTGTTGAGATCCACACAGTCGCCGGCAATCTGCGCCCACCAGCGGTTGGGCTCGTCCCAGTTGAAGTTGCCATAGTGATGCCACAGGTTGTGGGTGTCGTGGTTGACGCCGTCGGTGTTCTTCATCTTAGTGAGGCGGTCGCTATACTGGGCGCTGCCGCCCAGGTTGCTGTAGTTGTCCTGAAGAAGTCCCCCTTGCGAGATGGTGTAAGGCACCATGCACTGGCTCAGGTCGCTCTGTGGCACGCTGTAGTCGCGGTTGAAAAGCTTGCACAAGTTCTCTTCACCAAAGTTGCCGGTGTGGTTAAGCACGATGTCAAGTATCACCTTCATGCCGCGTGAGTGAGCGGCATCGATGAGGTCCTGAAACTTTGCGTCGTCGCTCTCGAGGCGGCGGTCCACGTGGCTCATGTCCATGGCATGATAGCCGTGATAGTCATATCCCGACGCATTCTGCACCACTGGTGTAATCCAGATGGCGGTGAACCCCAATGCCTTGATGTAGTCGAGTTTCTCAATCAGGCCTTTGAAGTCGCCACGCCACTCGGGGTCTTGATTGGCAACGTTGCCGGCCTGGTTGCCATCCCAGCAGTAGGTGTTGTTGCTTGCGTCGCCGTCGTAGAAGCGCGTAGTCATGGCAAAATAGATGGTCTCGTCGCGGAAGTCGGTGCGACCGCCCACAAAGGTGGTGGCCGCCCACCCGTTAAAAGCGGCAATTACCATCAATGTGAGTGATAGCAGTTGATAGAGTTGTGAATTATGTGACATAATTTTGGTTTATGGTTCATTATGTAGCAAAATTATGACCTTTTTGTGATAAAGTGAAAACTTGGGGGCTGCCTTAATGAAAAAATGTAATGCAAACGTTTGCGCGGAGACTGGTGTGCATAATTATAGAACAATTCACGACTAGTTAGGAAAAAATACTAATAAATAGCTGATTTTTGATTTTTTATTAGGTTTGTATTATTTTTTTATTATATCTTTGCAAAAAAGAATTTTGCAAAAAAGAATATAACAAACAAAACCCAAGACAAACGATGAAGAATAAAAAAGAACGCCTACAGTTGATAGTTAATCTTATTAAGAAGAACTGCATAGGAAGCCAAAACGAATTAGCCGAATTGCTTGAGAAGAATGGATGCAAGGTGACGCAAGCTACCCTCTCGCGCGACCTCAAGGCGATGAAGATCACCAAAGTGGCAACCAACGATGGGGGCTACATGTATATTATCCCCGACAACAACGACCTTCAGGACCAGCTGCTGATGAGTGGACGCAACAGCCTCACGGTGCAGCAGCAAGTGGGATTTGTGTCGATAGCGCTATCAGGACACATGGCAGTGATAAAGACTCGCAATGGTTATGCTGCAGGCTTGGCCTATGACATCGACATGAGCCGCTCCGACGAGGTGCTAGGCACTATAGCAGGAGCCGACACCGTGTTTGCCATCATGCGTGAAGACATCTCTCACGAGGATGCGCTCAAGTTCTTCGCAAGATTTGTGCCTCTCGACAAGATGCAGATTAAATAACATATATTTTATTGTTAAAATACTATGATAGACATAGGAATTACAGGTGGTGAGACGATAATTGCCGGCGAACTGGTGAGGCTGCTCATCAATCATCCCGATGCTAGTGTGAAATGGGTAAGCAGTCACTGCGAGCATGGCAAGCTGGCTAGAGTTCACAAAGGCCTGATAGGTGAGTGTGACCTTGATTTTGGCGAACCACTCGTCGGCGATGTGGATCTGATATTCAACTGCGACCCATTCGACAGCCCACTCTGCGACGAGGCATTAGCCCAGAACGACAAGCTCAGGGTTATAGAACTCTCGCGAAGCTATGGCTTTGTGGAAGGCGGTGGCATGTATGGCCTGTGTGAGATAAACCGCAAGTTCATGGTTCATGACTGCTATGGCTATGTGCTCGTGCCTTCGGCCGAGGCAATGGCAGTGCTGCTGGCACTGGTGCCACTGGCCAAAAACCACATGCTCAAAGGCGATGTTGACGTTACAGTGAATTTCAACAACTGCTTCAACAACGACATAAATGTGAATTCTATAAAGCAAGAAATCCTGACAGTGGCAAAAGCCCTCGACAGCGACTTTGCTGGTACGGTGAACATCAAGCAGGAGAGTGGTGCCACCACACGCGGACTGGTGGCTCACGTGGAGGTAGCGGCACAAGCCGATATCGACAGTGTGAAAGATTTATACAACGAATATTACGAAGACCATAATTTTACATTTGTCGTTAACCATCAGGTGGAAGACGCCGACGTGACAAACACTAACAAGTGCCTTCTCAACATCACTGCCCACGATGACAAGCTATGCATCACATCGGTCATTGATGCGCTGCTAAAAGGCTCGGCTGGCAATGCTGTGCATGTGATGAATCTGCTTTTTGGACTTCACGAGAAAGCAGGACTAACACTCAAGGCACAAGTGTTTTGAGAGCAAGCCCCACCTGGAGCACGATGTAAACACGTCAAATAATAAATAATTAAGCAGCTGACCATAAGCTCATAATAACTATCAACCATAAAATAATCATGTCAGTTAACAAAGTTATTCTTCTGGGAAATGTGGGGCGTGACCCCGATGTGCGCTATCCATCACAAGGACAGACAGTGGCTTCGTTCCCCTTAGCCACCAGCGACAGAGCTTACACCACCTCGTCGGGCACACAAGTGCCGGAGCGCACCGAGTGGCACAACATCGTCATGTGGGGACGCAATGCCGAAGTGGCCGAGAAATACATACGCAAAGGATCAAGACTATATATCGAAGGACGCCTGCGCACACGCAACTGGGAAGACAAGAACAAGATTAAGCGATATGTGACCGAGATCTATGTAGATTCCTTTGAGATGCTCGGTGGAGGACAGAGGGGTACCGAAACCACCCCTGCTGGCAACAACCAGGCAGCTACACAGCAACCCGTGCAGCCAGCCCAGCCAGCCCAGCCAACACAGCAGCTAAGCAACACCACCGACGAGGGAGACCAGGTGCCATTTTAATCAATAGCACACAAGGCACATCGGTCTTTTCTTGCCACAAAAAAGGCTCAAAGAGCGATTGACGAGCGCAATAAGAGTGCATTTTTTTGAAAAAAATGGCAATTTAGTGCAAAAATATTTGCCAGTTCAAAAAAAAGCAGTACCTTTGCATCGCTTTTACGGAGATTCGCTAGCTCAGTTGGTAGAGCACAACACTTTTAATGTTGGGGTCTTGGGTTCGAGCCCCAAGCGGATCACAAAGAAATGAATCGGTCAAATGGCTAGTTTTTAGCGATTTGACCGATTGTTATTTTCAGCAATCTCAATACTGGTGTGGATGTCCTGATTACCGGCTTATTGGTCATTTAGCGTGTTGAAATCTCTGAGAAAGCCGATCAATCCTTATCTTTGCAGCATTTATTATCAATATGATGCAAAAAATGCTTTTATTGTGGGTCAAATGACGTCATTAAATTCGGCAAACGCAAGAACCATCAACTATATAAATGCAAACATTGTGGCCGCCGTTTCCGTGGCGGTAATCATTTGGATCACAATAAGGTGATAGAGGATTTTGTGGTTCACAAGATGACTTTGAGCGAGTTGTCCTCAAAGTACTTAAAAAGTGTAAGCACAATACAGCGATGCCTGCGCAAGATGCGTCATGTTCATGTCGTGTCAAAGTTCAAGCAGGTTACTATCCAAATGGACACCACATATTGGGGTCGCAACTTCGGCCTGATGGTGATCAAGGACGCTTTGCGAAACAAGATTCTGTGGCGCAAATACGTCCGTCACGAGACGATTGCTGACTACATGGATGGCATTGGATGGCTCCGCTCGCATGGCTTCAGGATCTATGGCGCTGTGTGCGACGGGATGAAAGGACTTTTCAAGGCCCTTTATCCGATACCTGTTCAAATGTGCCAGGTGCACCAGCAGCGCATAGTGCGCACATACCTCACGTCAAAACCAGAACTGGAGGCGTCGATAGAACTGCTTGAACTGTCTAAGACAATGACAAACACCGACAAGGAGAGCTTCATCGGCGCTCTCGACCAGTGGCATGAGAGATGGAATGACTTTCTCTCGGAGCGCAGCGTGGACAAAACGACCGGCAAGAAGAGATACACCCACCGCAGACTGCGCAGCGCATACCTTAGCTTGAAGCGCAATATGCCATACCTGTGGACCTTCTTTGACTATCCGCAATTTGGCATCCCAAGAACCAATAATGCCTTAGAGGAAACATTCACAGACATAAAGTCAAAACTTAGAATCCATAGCGGAATAAAGAAATGCAATCGAATAAAGTTCCTTGACGAATACATCTCAAGGCACTATTACTGACGCTCGGCGGGGGCTACTCGCCCCCTTGCCGCTAGGCGTTCCCCTCGGTGTTTTTCATAATATTTATTTTGATTACAGATTGTAAGTACCACCCATTTTGACCAATAGAGTGATATTAATCAAATTTTACCACTCATTTTGACCAATTGACCTAAATTTATTCATCTAAAAATTATTTTCAGTGTCTACTTAAACAATCTGGTACACAACGGCGTGCACATCGTCACGGGCATCAAAAGCAACATGAAAAACAAGCTCATGCCTATCTACGACAAGATTATGCTGCGCAAGCGCAGCGTCATAGAGTCGGTCAACGACATGCTCAAGAACGTGGCTCAGCTTGTGCACTCCAGGCACCGCAGCGTGCACAACTTCATCATGAACCTGCTGGCGGCTTTGGGCGCCTACTGCTTCTTCGACAACAAGCCGGAGGTCAACTTCGACTTTGAGATAGCGGAAGGCAATGGGCAGCCCGTGCTCTTCCAGTAGGCCGAATATAATCGTGTCCCCATTGATGCCGCTTTCTCACATTCGGAGGCGGCAGTAGTCACTTGCACATTTAATCGAGAGCATGGCATTGCCATTTTATGATAATCTTATCCCGAACTCGCGTAATATAGCTTGAAACAATTGGCAAATTGTGGGGCTCATTGTGGAAAACAGGAACAACAAAACCGCAGAAATGGAAAAAATCCTATCTTAACTCAAGGCCATGCGACTTATGGTCATGGCGCAGACATAGCTCAATCTCATGGAGAACCGCAAACTGGAAGCGTTGTCACTGCCCGACGGCATGAGACACCTTATGCAGGGCGAGAACGACATGAGGAGGGCCTGACTTTATTTTTTATTTTAATCGAACGAAAAATATACCCACCTAACTGACTGATATGCATCAACCACTATGTAACCCATGTCTTCCTGTAGTTCATTTAATCATCATGTTTAATGCTAATTGAATATAGAATTCTGTGATTACTATCAGACCTTATTGGAATGTTAGTTGACGCATCAGAGTTTTGGGCATTATAGTAACGTCCATTACGTTGTTCTCTTGTTCCAATAAACCAACCATTGGCAATTCCTCCGTGAGGCTTGATAACAAGAACATTATTATTATCAAGGTCTGTGATAGTCAAACTGCGCCAGTGCGGTATTCCTCCTTTCTCTCTGGTCTCAATATTATGTTTCCAATCCTTATTTTCAAGAAGGCCCTTTATCATTTCATTACAATCATCATGAGTTTGCAATGAGTCCATCAGTTGTCTAAATGGACTGTCATATGTAAAACCATTATAGTTCTCGAACTTTTCGTTCACGAAAATAACATTTACATGTGATGGAGTTGATTGCTGAACAAATGCATCAATAAGTTGAATTATCAAGATGCCACCCAATTGGTTCTTCAAGTGTTCGTCCATGTACTTGAATTCCAATCTATGTTCCTTAGCGGCATTAATGAAACCATCAATGATTTGATGCGTTTCTTCATTACAATTTATGAGTTCAAATAACTCTTTGGAATTAATTTGTGTCCCAGGATCAATATAAAATTCATGATAAGTGCTAATTGTGGGAGTAAACTCATTAACTTCTGGCCTATCTATTTCAACAGCAAAAATATTACCGCTAGCCCAATGCCCATCAAAGTTTGCCGTATTTGGCTCATCGGTCATATATAGCCATCTATTAATATATGCTAACGGATAAATGCCATTGTTTACTTCTTCAGTTATTGCAAAAGTAGCCCAATCCTCTGAATGCTTAATCATGTCGGAAGCCTCTGCACAAATGACACCAGGATTACCGCAAAAAGCAAGCACCACTCTATTGTTGCCCGTCAATCTGAACATGCTACGAGTTTCTTTCCAAGACACAACAGAAGCATCAGCTAATTCATAGTTCCAATTCTGTTGTTCGGGTTGAACGAATAATGTAGCTTGTGTTGCATTATCCATCGCCTGCTTGATATCTGAAATAACGGCTCTATACGCACCAGGATGTACGTCCCTAATCACAGCAGGCAACGGCTCTCGAGATTTGTATTCCTCTTGAAGCCATTTGTAAGTTTCCAGAATATCAACCTTGTCAAGATAACGCATAGTCATTCTGGTGAACATGGAATCAATGCTTTTGCGACCTGTTATAATATCCCAAAGTCTCTGACAGCATCGGCCAAGCATTTTCTTCCACATGTTGGCATCCAAATGTGACGAATAGCCTGCTCCACCCTTTGCTGTGTCATATATGCACAAAGCTATATGGCTTTGGTTAAGGGTAGTAATGAGGAAATCTATATCTTGCCGTTGACAAGGAATGTCTAAAGAAAGCTCTTCGCAAACGAGCAAACCTAATGTTGTAAGAATTGCAGCATCATTTTCCCGTGACCCGAACGCTGTCCTCTGACCATTTACTGAATGATATGTTTTAAGAACACTAAAATTGGTTTGGATTGAGCCACCTATCAGCATATTACGTTTCAATTTCGAAACATCAAATACATCTTTTCTTTTATGATTATTTAAATTTTGATGTTTGTATGTTAATCTAAATGTATTTGGGTCTCTTGGATTGACTGGAATATCTTTATCAGCCCGCACTTTTATCACTTCATACATTAATGAACGTAGATAATCATTGTCGTTGTTACCTCTTTCTCGCTCTTCGGCAACACAGCGCCCACATTCACAGTCAGTGCATACACAAAATCCCATACCAATTCCATTATTGACATATAATATTTGAGTCGTTTCTTGTGGTCTCTCTGTGTCATAGTCACAAAGTGGAGTCAGATTCTTGAAGTGCAAACCATCAGTTCCTACCAGATATGTGTCAATATGAGCCAATTGGCTGTCTTTATCAATTATGCGGCTTGTTTCATTTTCAACAAGGAACGATGTTGGCACAATCATATCTCGATTTTGAATATTGCTTGAGTGGCACGATGGGCAATCATTCGAAGAGCCCATCCACACATAGTTGCAGTCTTTACATTTATGTATGCCTCGGAATGCCTTACCCCTATCCCAATCTACGCCAGCAACAACAAAACTCTTACCATCAATGGTAACAGATTGCCCTGGTGCATACTCCGACAAGGCAATAACCAAATCGCGGGAGGGATTGTCATACTCGTATTGTCGGTCGCCATCGTAAATTTTTAAAGACACAATATTAACTGGCATGTTTGCATTGGGGGTAAACTGGTGAGTGCTACAATACTCAATCAAATTTTCACAAATAATGCTCGTGAAATCATAATTGAGTCTTATCTCGTAGGGTTTTAGATCGTTCTGGTCAAATTGCAGCGCAGATGCGTGCTGATGAATAACCTGTAATTCATTAGTAATGCTTTTAAATAATTCATTGAGCGCATTAAGTGTTTCAACAATCAAAGTGCTGTTATCAATATCTGAGAGTGCTGTTCCGGCTTTTATATTGTTTAGATTCGTCCATAAATCTTCGTTAGCGTTAGCATTGAGATTCATCAACCAGTCTTCAAATCGTAAATATAGTGAGTTCTCATGAAATGTTGAATCATAAGATTTGGGAAATACTATTATATTATCATGCTGCAAAACCTTCAACAAAAGCCTTCTGTTGGGATTAGGTCTAATATCTATTATACTAAAATCAATATCAATAAAGAAATCAAAAATCTTATAGTTCTTGATACTGCGATTAGCAATTGGGTTATTATCAGTATTAAGAAATTCTCTCAACAAATAACTGTTTATATGCCTCTGCACAACTTGTGGACTCTGAAGATTAGCCGACGGAGTCATCACACCACGCTCCAACATATTTTGTCTTGGGTTATCCAAAACAGCCAGACCCACAGCATCGGAATTGCAAACAGTCATGCAAGTGCTCTTATTTTGGAACATACGACCCGCACGACCTGCACGTTGCTTATAATTAGCGGGATGTGGAGGTACGTTTGACATTGAAACAATTTCCAACTCACCTATATCCACACCCATCTCCATAGTAGTGGAACAGGCAAGGACATTTATTTCATGATTATCCTTGAAGTCTCTGATTCTTGCCTTTGTGAGTTCACGCTTCACTTGTGCCGTGTGCTCATATTGTATAAATATGCCGGCATTGGCATAAATGTCTTCAACTTTTCGCAACTTAAGAAATCCCACACCATTGTTTTCATAGAACTGTCTGAGTTGTTCGGGGTTGCATGTATATGAAGGATTCCAGGGATTAATTACACGAGGCCTCTGTCTATTCTCACGAAAATCATCCTGATAAGGAGACTGGCCCATGAATGCAGTATCCAATATTGCTAGCACATTCTCGTCGACATAGGCTTTATCAATTAAGGCAAATGATAACTTATCCAAGTTGAGGCGCTTATTAGACCTTCTTGGGTCCTCATCCTCTTGATCATCGTGCCACCTGGGTTCATTGTCACCATATTTCTTATATCTTGTTTGTCCTTGCTCAACCAAGCCCACATTCTCTAGTTGGCGCCACATGGCACTAATGACTTCATCAATCAATGTAGCTACGCCAGGATATTTATCTTCTAATTCGTTCTCATTATCACAATTGAACAAACGCCATAGAAGCTTGTAGTGAATGCCTTTTGTTAGCCATGGATATATTATTGAACGCCTTCTGTCATACTCAGTTTTCAAATTTCTACAGTCCGAAATATCCAATTCGTTCCAGCCATCAGCTGCAGCTTTATAGAAAAGATACGCGTTGGTCCTAACATGGTAATCAAGATAAATTTTCAGCAGGTTTCTCCATTCCCCATTGGTCAGAATAGGCAATTTTTGATTACTAAGAGCATTGTTGAGATTGGTTATCGCTGCTATGCCTTCAATCGGAGTCAAGTTTTCCAAACCTGGATATTCCACCTTGAAAAGTCCATAACTCTCGGGTGAGAAACCTTCTTTTGAACGGCTTTTCATTACATTATACAATGCTCCAAGAACATATTTCTTCCTGAAATCTGGAGTCAAGCTTCCATTATTCCAGTCTTTTTCTTTGGCAAAACATGCGGCAAGTTTATCACAATAAGGGTCTATGAGCAGTTGCTCAAGCGCTTGCTGCCATGATAGCCTTATTGGAATATTATTTTCATGGGCAATATCTTGAACTATTGCAATATCGTTCCTGTCCATTGCATCTTGCACACGATCTATTTCAGCATTCAAACGATCTCTTTCTGCTCTGTTTCTGTCAATGCTAGCTTGGTTGGACCTCCTTCTCAGTTCATCTTCAACAGAATTACCGATATTGTATAGATTCTTTAGAATTACACTCACAACCCATCGGCGTTCGGTTTCAAGGTTTTGCTCAAGGCTGTTTTCAGCAGCTCCACGACGACTATCGGTGAAGCTAATCAATTGGCGACCGTTGAAGGGGTGTTCATCTCCATTCTCTTTAGCCTCCATTAAAAGGGAGGGCATTATCGCCCTTAATGTTTGGCCTGTAGTCACATTAAAAGGTTTAATTTTGTCCTGGCCACCGCAACAAGGGCACTTGCTTCCTGCTGAGAGCAGCAATCGTCCCCTTCTTTGCAGCAATCGCAGCTGGCAGTTGCCTGCAATAACATCACAAGGAGAGGTGTCTGCCGATGGTGTACATCCATTGTCCATTGACACAAATGCTTTTGGATACCACGCACGAAAATAATTACCTGTGTCATTTAAATCCACACCAAGTAATAGCTGGCCACAATTAGCACAGCGATAGACTCTCATATATCGCTTATCCAACTGATATGTATGAGTATCGAGAGGTATGTCTTTTCTGAGTGTAAAAATGTCTTGATTCAATGCGTCTTCCATATTGGCATATAGGCCATTGGTCAGTGCTTCTGCGAAGAAATGCACTTTCACCTTCAGTCCACCTTCACACAGCCGATCCAGTTCTTCTAATCGCGAAATGGTATCCTGCTCATATGATATAAGTTCGTCAAGATATAAGTAATCAAATTTAGCCAATTTTGCAAGCAAATCAATTTTGTCATTAGGGTCATCAGTACTTGTTAAGCTGAAAGACGGAAAAGATCTCTTGCCTTTAATAATGGCTATGTTGTCTCGGTCCTGGCCTGTGACTCCAGTAATAAAATCCAGAAGTTCTTCGTCGGAGTCACCAACGGTTGCCGAAGAAGTAGCAAAGTGAATGTCGTTAGCATTACCAATATTGAAAGCCTTAAGCACGCGACGAATAAGCATTGCCAACTCATCGGCACCGGCGCCGCTATAGGTGTGAGTCTCATCAATAACAAACCATGAGAAATTACCAATTGCCGACCTTATAATTGGTTCGTCGGCCTTGCGAAGTAGCATGTACTCAAGCATCGTTGGGTTTGTCAAAATAATATCGGGCACTTGACCTCCAGCCACCCAATTCAGGTTGCCGTTATCTCCGTCCCATCTCTGTCCACGTATTTCTTCACGGTATACTAACTCGTGAGTCTCACGTGCTACGTCTTCTATATCTCCTTCGGGCGACATACCATTGTACACGGCAAATTTCAAATCGCGACCTAAATCTCCTAATCTATCAATCATATCGTTGAGCTTGCTCTTTTGGTCTTCCATGAGAGCATTCAATGGATAAAGGAATATGGCTTTTAAGCCACGATTTTGATTATTTGCAATATCTGTAAGCAATGGTACCATAAACGACTCCGTCTTACCCGAACCGGTTCCTGTGGTAATTACCATCGATTTATAAGTAGTGCCTATACTTATAAGACTATTCCATGCTTTTACCTGATGCTCGTAGGGTAGGAACTTGAGCATACTGTGAGTAATTATGTTGGTATAATCTGTTCCACCGGCATATATGGGAGTCGCGCTCTGCCACTGAGACATGTTTTCAACAATAATGCTGTCGCTTACTGTCTGATCAAGAATAGCTTCAATTTGCAACCTGTAGGCTGGGTCTATGGCCCTGCCTTTTGGTTCCCATTTTTCAAGGAGAGAGCGTTTCATTTCCTCCTTAGTTTTCCTAAAAAGATTGGCAAAACTTAGTTTTTGTTTTTGCGATACATTCAATATTTGATTAACTAACAATGCAAAATGTGTGCGCTCAAACTCGTTCGGCATATTAGAAGTTCTATAGCCTTTCTTAATTCCTATTGTGTAACGAATGACATCTAAGCTACCGAGGTCAAGATTTCTCGCCTTTAGCGCATATTCTCTTATAATATCCAGCGGGTTAAAATTTTCAAAGTCATCATGTTCAAATAAATATAGTCCAAAGCCATTAGCCGAAGAATAATCGGTCTGAGAGGATTGGATAATATTATATGCTGCATTAAAAATATCATTAAAATTGTTTTCACTTAGATAAAGCAATGCACCACATTCTGCTATTGGGTTCTCTATTTCACGTAAATAATATTCGCCTGAACCGCCAACAACGTTATGGAAGAAAGCATGAAACATTTCTCGTATATAAACATAAGCCAGCACATTGTTTTCAACTAAATTATTATCATTAGCATATTGTGTAATATTTCTGATAAACAAATGAATGGTCCTGTCGTCATGACTATAGTATCCTAGAGGAGAATATCGAAGCGAAAAAATATTATTCTCTATATTATTTTTCAAGGCATCTATTTGGTCTCTTATTTCTGTCAAATCTGTGTTTTCGGCGGCTGACGCAATATTTCGTTCTTCAACAAGCCCTTGCTCTTCTCTTGGATAAGGTGCATCTAACCCTTGTGGCACATAAGTGTCCTGGAAATCTGCATTATCACGACGAATGTCTTGCAAGTTATTGATTGAGTCTATTAGATCTGATATCAAGTCTTGTTGATGACTCAAGATATTAATTTCATTGTTATAATGACTTTCATTGGGGTTCCCCCATTGAACGATGCCATTTTCAACAATGATTCCACCTAAAAATACTTGGCGCAACTCTGAAGGATTAAAAACTAAATTACCATCTCCTTGTAGGGTGAGAAGATGTCCTTCAAACTGCTGCAATAATTCTTGTTGTTCTCTTGATAAACACATAATTATCTATTGTTATATTAGTTGTTCGTATATTTCTTTTAAATTATTGTCAAGTGATCTTCCAATCTTGTTGCTAATTATACTCCAATCAAAAAGAAATTCTTTAGAAAAGCGAATTAGCCCGGGAATATCAATTGGGATATCACTTTTTACAAGTTTCCTCAAAAACTCAAATATTCTGTTTTTAAACTCATCACTTTTGCGGTCAAGATAACCAAATGGTCTTCTCCTAGTGCCATGGGCATTCCAGCAGATACTTACGAGAGAATCAAATATAGCAAAATACAATTTATGCTCGCATGCTATCTTGAATTGCTCAAGTGAATAATTGTCAAGGTATATTTTTCTAGCAGGAGAAGCAAAGTGTGTCAGTCTATTAATCCTATCTCTATTTCTCTCATTCGGCACCAGATTCACACCGTTATTTGAAATGAACTTAGGCGAGTAATATCTGTCAACTCTGGGACTATTCTTCAATGATTGAAATAACAAACCACCCTTAATGGAATTATGCTCACGTAAAACTGCCCTTGCTTCATCTATTAATTTCTGTCCCTGAATTTCATAAACTTTGTTGTCTTGAAAATCAAGAACGTAAAAATCAAGATTACCTCTTTGAGTATTACCGCCTATTTCTTGGGTATATGCCCTTAAATAATATTCATTTCTAGGAATATTATTATTTATTCTATATAAGTCGTAATTGCGTTCTCGATTAGGCAAGTCTCCATTTTCTACTACCGGTGTTAATGTAGTAAATAAAAACTTATTGGCTCTTTCATTGTCCGTTATAGAAATTTCTTCACTTGAATTGCTCGAAATACACCTGATTTTGATATGTTCTCTTAAAGCCAAAATAATATTACTACCATCAAGTTTTTTGCCATGAGAGAAAACATGAACTTGTGGCTTAGGATGGTATAGTTTCAATATAATTCTAGCATGTTCATCTCCTATTTTAAACCCAAAATCCGAATTACTATTATTTTGTTCAATTCGAAATTGTGCGCCGTCATTTGGTAGATTTTGCATTGAAACGACACTATTAATATTGTTAAATCTAATCCAGTTAGGACTAGTTCTAGCATAATGCTCAATACCAGCATCTCTTGAAAGTACATAACAATATACTTCATCGGAATAGCCAGCATAGGACACACGAAAAACGTACATCCCTTGCTCCAGGTTTTTATTAGATGTATACTCTAGCCAGGAGATTGGGATTGGCTCTTGTTGAATCATGCGATAACAAACATTGGGAGGACCTACTAACTGCTCATCGGTGGTGGCACGAAAAATATTAAATTCAATGTTACTTGAATTAACAATATAAGCTTTTGTATCTTCACCTCCTATAATACAATCTACTTTTCCATCTACTACGATTCCCTGAATGATAAGTTGATTGTTTACGATAGGATGTGTCGAAGTTGGCTTAACTTTGGCATATATCATGCCTTTTGAATTATAGACATAGATTGATTTGTCATTTTCTAAATCATATAATTCAACAAAATTTCTGAAATAAGTCCATGCCAAGTTCTCACTTATATCAACTGAGGATGTAGCAGATTGCAAACGATATTGACTCTTATCAAAGATAATGCAAGACCAAAAGAATGAATTTGTCCCTTTAGAAAAAGAAGGAGTCCATGATGCCATTGAAGGATCATCATTCGTGTAAAATTGGAGGTATTTATTATTAAAAGAATTTTGAATTGATTCTTCTAGTTCAATCTCATGCCCATCATTACTATTAATAATTGAAACTGAAAAATCATGACCCAATAAGTATTCTGTAGACAGATTTTCTCCTATAATTTTAGATGGCAAATCAATATCCATTATTTGTTCTCTTGGAATATAGTCGCCATTGAAACACCATGCATAAAAGAACTTCCGTATTATGTCTTCGCCATTTTTAATAAGCATATTAAAGCTAGGATCCTCTAAATGTACATTCCATTTTTCTAGCCTGCCTTTGGATAAAGCATAGTGTCTTGTGCCATTTTGCTCAGGGTTCAAATGTATTATGGGTGATAAATAGCTATTATTTAATGAATTATTTTCTTTATCATACTCAGTCCATAGTTTGAAGATCAATCTGAACTTCTGTCTTTCATTCTTTGCTTCTTTTGCTTCTATAATTCTTTGAACAAAATTTTTAAAGTCATCATGATCATTATCTGCTTCACTCCACACACTTATGTTCTGGCGAATGTTCTGAATATATTCATAAATACTATGACCAGGACCTTGATGATAAGATTCCTTAATTGCTATAGAATTTGGAATCTTCCCCAATTCGCTTTCTCCTTCACTTACATCAATACTATCATCAGCATCCAATAAAAGAGATAAGGCCTTTATAAAGCTTGTTTTTTCATTATCTGATATTCTTTGAGACAAATAGTGAACAGGCAATCCACCTCTTACATATAGCGTAAATAAATTAGATTTATTTACTCTTCTATAAGGAATAATTCTCAGTTTTTTACATATATCTTTCGCAGCTATCGGCCAGTCTTTTCCATGACCTTCATATTCTCTCTTGTAAAACTCACTAATGTAAAGGGCCATCAACATGTATATCTCATGACAAATGTTTTCATGATCAGGAAGATTGTTATTTTCAAAACACTCCTTAATTCTCTTATATTCATTTAATGTTAATTTCCATTGCCAAGGAAACCTCAAATCGTCCTCTCTTCTACTATTATGTAGTTCATTATATAGAGTTTCAAAAGGTGTGTTCATATCTAAATTGTTTTGGTTTCTTGTCATAAATTGAGAGAGTTAATATATTTCAACTGTTTCGCAGCACTTTGTGTTAATAATTTATGTCATATGGTTGTTTCTTAAACTCACCCATTTGGGGTTATTTAACCCTGTGCTACTAATTACTGCTCAAGTAAAAACTCATCGGCAGCGACAAAAATACAAATAAATTTTAACAAAAACAAACATCCGGAAAAAATATTTCGTGATTAGTTTTTCTTGAAAGTTCCAATAAGAAGTGCGAAAGTCTTCTGAAAGTTGTTTTCATAAAATAATATTATGAAAAACACCGAGGGGAACGCCAAGCGGCAAGGGGGCGAGTAGCCCCCGCCGAGCGTGAAAATGAT
>Ga0247611_10001247_pt1 | contig 46208 bp, 43 predicted proteins | sample 177DNAGHGhighgp2_FD_192422 | JGI IMG/M metagenome (GOLD analysis project Ga0247611, IMG submission 192422) | Sheep rumen microbial communities from Palmerston North, Manawatu-Wanganui, New Zealand - 1770 DNA GHGhigh gp2 | ecosystem: Host-associated > Mammals > Digestive system > Stomach > Rumen... | reverse complement strand
TCCATATTTAATACTTCCCTTCTTATTTCTTGTGAATTATTATACCTAAATTGTCCAATAAAAAAGTACGACAATCCACGTGTCAGTGACTCCGTACTCTTTAAAGTTCGTGTAGGTTATTAGCCCGAGATAGCTCACGATTAATTCGTTTATATCTCCTCACTTGAGTATTAATTATACTATAAATACGTTATTTGTCAAATTAAAAAGTGGTATTAAACCACTTTTAAGCACTTGTATTTACTTTTATTTTTGCATATCCATTGTCTTTATTTAATTCATTTGCATCTCTAATTAATCTTTTTAAATATTCTGCTATAACTTCATCAGATGCATTTGGATGTATTTTTTTAAGTTTTCTATAAAACAATGTTGCAGTAGTAAGATCACATTTAGCTTTTACTAATCTTCCAACTGTATCATGAGTTTGTAAGTATTCATACATTATCTTTTGATCATCAGATAACATATCAGTAGTACCATATAAATTAACTAAATAATAAACTGATTTATTCAATCCACATTTAACACATCCATGATAGTCATATGTACATCCTTCTTCTCTATCTTTATCAGATAATACTGTTACCCACATATGATTACATTTATCAAATTGATCTTCTTTAAAAGCTCTATATAAATCTGATTGAACACTACGAATATTTTCTCTTTCAGTTTGTAGTTCTAAATACTTTTGAACTTTTTCATCTTTTCTTAATTCTTTTACTTCTTTATCTATTTCACTTTGTCTTTGAATAAGACTTTCAAAACCTTTTAATATATTCATACACATTCCCCTAACGAAGATAATTATACCACAATATAATGATTATTTAAAATTAGCATACCACTAATCCACTATTATAATAATGATATCCATTTATTATTATATCTGAAGTAATTGCATAGGTATTTACATTTGTCATTATCATGGTATATGAACGCCAATTAATAAAGTCATTGCATGCAATATATTCACTTTTACCGGTAAAAATACCATCTCTTTGTTGAGAATCTACATATTCAGTTTTAGTTACTTCATATTTTGAACCTATAGTTTGTCTTTCTTCTCTATATGCGGAATAGTTTTGTGGAATCCATTTATCAACATTATAACTACTATTTAAATAATCTCCCCAAGTCATTCCTTCTTCAAATATATACATTTGATCATCTAAATAGAATATAGCTGGTCTTTTAATTGATATATCAGCATTAACTGATAAAGTATACTTACATACTGCTTTAACATTGTTAGGAATAAATGCCATAGTTGTAGCCATAAGTGCAAGTAATAATACAGCAATTCTAAAATAATCTTTATGTTTTATTAATAAGAATACTATTACAAGAGATAATATTAATAAAGATATTAATACTACATATTCTTTTATTCCTGTCTGTGGATTTTCTTCTACTCCTTTTACTTCTTCACTTTCCTTTTGAGATAGATTAACTAATACTGTTTTATTATCATTTAATGTTTCACCTTCAAATGCTTCTATAGGTACTTGATTCTTATATTCAACTTTTAATAATATTTCTTTTGATGATCCTGCAGGTATAATATTATCATCATTAGATACAACAGTATAACTAATATAATCTGTATCTAATGTACTTGGATCAAATTCAAAATCATCAGTAGAATCATTTGTAACAACTATTTTATAAGTTGCATTGTCACCTACAGAACTAACACCTAAATTAAGTGATATATCTTGTCCATCAGTTGTAGGTGCAGTTGTTTCTTCTACATTATCACTTTTACTTTCCAATACAATTGAGCTAATTGTTATTTGATCAGTATTACATACTTCAGCCTTTACAATTGGAGTTAATAATATAATAAGTAATACAATTAGTATTCTATTTATCTTCATACTATCACCTACTATAATCATATCAATAAAATTAACAATAATAAATACAATAACTGTAAATAAAAAAACTAGTATATACTAGTTTTCTTCTTCACTTGGTTTAAGTGGATTCTCAAGTTCCATTGGTTTATTTATTTCTTTTAATTTTTTATCTAATACTTTATATATTATTTGCATTAAGATACCAGATACTATTAATGAAATAGCAATTATTAATATACTAGTAGCATTTACTGTTATATTCATAGTACCTACTGCTATTCTAGGTATTACTACAGATAGTAATAAATACATGAATAAATCAATTACACCAGCTGATACTAGATTCTTGCCTAATAATTGAATCCATAAAGTATAAGACCAACTTACAACTATTGTTAAAGCAATTAAAATAACTAATATAATAGTTAAATTCTTTTTAGTTGCATTTACAGTTAAAGCACCCATGAAAGATACAGCTTTAGATACAGGTGAATCATCTCTTACTTTTAAATTACCATATAGATTATTTAAAGAAGTTTTAAATTCATCTCTTTTACTTTCTATTTCATTTATATCTACTTCTTCATTACTATATTTTTCAATAAAGTCTTTATTATTCTTAATGAAGTTAATAATTGCATCTATTGATTCATTAGATGCTCCTTCTTGTTTACCACTTCTTATACCATTTACATCTTTTAATACTGCAGTAACAACTTCATCAACACCTGAAAGATTAGCAGCTGCTTCATCTATTTGTTTCATCTCTTCTTCAGATACACCTGCATCTTTTAAACCACTTGCTAAAGTAGCCGGTACTATTTGTTGTTGTACTATATCAAATACAGTTTTATAAGATGATAAATAAACAATAATAGCAATAATAAAGAATCCCATGATTCCAATAAGTAATTTTCTTAAAAATTTCATATTCATACTCCTTTATATATTAAATTATAATATAAAAACTACAAAAACTAAATAATAATATATGATATAATATTTATGTGATGTGTATGAAAAAGTATGTAACTGATATTAACAATAAATTATACTTTCAAGAAGATTATGTTCATAGTATAAATACTTATGATGAACAAATAAAATTATATAAAAGTAAAAGTATTTCATTCTTCTCAGGTATGGGTGGAGCTCTAACTCAAGCATCTTGCTATAACTATAATAAACTAACTAGTTATAGTAAGAATAAATTTATTAATTTATATTTTAAAGATTTAAAATATAAATATATAAGATTACCTATTGGTTCATGTGACTTTGCTCCTTATACATATAGTTATCTAAAAGGATTTAAATTTAATATAGAAGAAGATATAAAAAATATACATCCACTTTTAAATGATATTAAAGAATATCAAATAAGTTACTTAGCATCTCCTTGGTCTCCTCCAACAAGATGGAAGTTACCACTTATTAATAGACTAAGAAGAACATGTTATAGAAGATATGCTAAATACTTAATTAATTATTTAAAATTTTATAAAGAATATGGTATTAATATAGATTTTATATCAATCCAAAATGAGCCTAGAGCTTATCAAAAATGGGAATCATGTGTATGGTCTTATAAAGGACAAAAGAATTTTATTTATAATTATTTAATACCTTTATTAAAGAAGAATAAATTAAAGACATCTATCATGTTACATGATCATAATAAAGATGATATGTTGAAAGCAGTAGAAAATATTTATACAAAAGATAAATATGTAGGAGCAGTAGCATTTCATTGGTATACTGGTTCTTACTTTGATGAATTAAATAAAGTACATCAAAAATATCCTAATCTATTATTAATTGAATCAGAAATGTCATGTGGTTTTACTCCATATGATGAAAAAGAATGGATTAATGATGCTGAATTATATGCAAATGAAATAATTGGTAATATCAACAATGGTATGAACATATTTGTTGATTGGAATTTATTATTAGATGAAAATGGAGGACCTAATCATAAGAATAATTTTGTTAAATCACCTATTATAAGAGATGATGATCAAATTGTTCTTACTCCTATATATCATTATTTAAAACATATATCATTACATCAAGAACAATTAGTTCATCAAGTTATATATGATAAATTAAAAGTACTTGCTACTAAAAAAGATGATAAATATATTATTACAGTACTAAATAATACTAATGATGATATTAATTTTAATATGAAAGATATGGTAAAAGATACTATTAATAAACATACTATAGTAACTTATATAATATAAAAGAGTTAACAATCAAGTTAACTCTTTTTTCTACATAAACAATTAAGATCATGTATTACATTATAATTACTTTCTTTTATATTATTATATCTATCCATCTTATATGATTCTATTCCTAAGCCTATAGCAGTATTTAAAGGAACATCTGAATCATCAACAAATATAGCATCAGATGCATCTATATGATGTTCTTCCATAGGTATTTTGAAGAAATCAGGATTATCTTTCTTAATACCATAGTAAGATGAAATATAAATATCTTTAAAATATTGAGATAAATCCCATTCATCCATTAAATACTCTCCACATGGCCAGTTATCACTTAATAAGATTAAATCATAATATTCTTTTAAAGCAACTAATTCTTCTCTTACTCCTTCAAACATTTTATATTTTGTAGTTGAGATAGTAATATCTTCAGCTATTCTATAAATATCAGTTGGAGAAATATCATATCCTGCTTTTTCAAATACACCTTCATAAAAATCATAGAACATTTCTACTTCTTGACTCATAGTACGTATTTGTCTATCTAGTATATCGCCAAATCCTTTAGTATTTTTTAATATTACTTTTCTATCTAATCCATGTTCTTTTATATAATGACTAAACCATGGTGTAATAAACCAATCACCTGTAGTTGGATAACATAATACATATCCAAAATCTAATATAAGAGATTTAGGCTTTCTTTTTTCTTCTACTTTGTACATCTTGTTGTTTAACATTATCTATCAACCCCTGATCATAGTACACTTTGATACCATGAGGTATTACCTCAATATCAAAAGACTTGGATGTTAATTTATCACCATCTATATTACATGTCAATTCTGTAGGTGATTCTATATATAACTTTTTACATTTAACTATCTTCATAGCTTTATTTTTTTCATGTTTAGCTTTATTCATGCCTAATATTAATGCACCCATTTTAAGCTTAGACATATTATCTGCCATATATACATCTACTAGTCCATCATCTAATAAAGCATTAGTACCTATTTTAAATTTGCCACCATAATATCTACCATTGCAGACCGCTACTGTAGTAAAATCTTTTTCATAAACTTCATCATCAATAGATACTTTTAAATGTCTTGCTTTATACTTAGCAAATGTATGTAATAAAGAATTTACATATCCACCTGAATGAACTAAGTCATCTGCATTAGCAACATCTGCATCAATACCAAAGCAAGCAATATTAATAAAGTATTTATCATTTATTCTTACTAAATCAACATCACTTATTCCACTTTCTAATAATTCTTTATTTGATTTATAAAAATCATTACCAGTACCATATGGAATATATCCTAACACATTATTAGTACCTACTATACCATTTAATGTTCTATTAATAGTTCCATCTCCACCTACACATATAATAATAGAATTACTATCTTTATATTCTTCAATAATATCTTCTGTAGATCTATTTAAACTATTTATTTCAATCTTATAATCAGTACCAGCAGCTGCTTTAATAATATATGCTGCTATATCATTAGTTTTATCTTTTAAACTAAATCTGTTTAATAAAAATATACGCTTCATATTATCTCCTAAAAATCATCGTTGTAATAGTCATCATCATCTGGTTCTTCTTCATCTTCATCATCATTGAAGTCAAAAGGAGACCATCCTTCTTCCTTAACTAATTTCTTTTCTTCTTCTGTTAATCCATAGTTATCTAATTCTTCATCAGTATATTCTTCTTCATTATCATTATTTTCATCATTAGATAACATATAATTAACTACATCATCATTATTAAGAATATTACACATATAACCACCTACGCTTATTATATCACATGATTCAAAAGCAACTCTTTACATCCATCATATATATCTTGATATGCTTTTTCAAAATCTCTTGTATACCATGGATCATCTATATTAGTTGGTAATAATTTAATAACTTTAGAATCATCACCTATTAATCTTTTAACACACTCTTTATTATAATCTTCAAATACAATTATATAATCATATTCATCATACATATCTTTAGTTAATTGTTTAGCTATATGATTATCATAAGGAATATTATGTTTATCTAAAGTTCTTTTAGCCATATAGTATAATGGATCACCTACTGCTTCAGTAGATGTAGCAGCTGAATCTATTATATAATCATTTGTTAATGATTTTAATATATATTTTCCCATAGGAGACCTACATATATTACCTAAACATACAAACATTACTTTTTTCATATAATCACCTATTTTTTATTCTTCATATCAGTTAATTATTATATTTATGTATTTATTGAATGTCAATAAAAAGAGATAACCTGTTGGTTATCTCTTTGGTTCCCAATTTCCAAAATCTACACCTAAAGATTCGTAGAAAGCTAATACACCTGTTCCTTTTCTAGTCCAAACAACTTTATTATCGAGTCTACACTCGGAAATATTACCTTGTTTTCTTTGAGTGTCTAGTTTTTCTATATCTTGATTAAATTGATCAATAGCTAAAATGTTTTTTTGTTCTCCAACAACTTTATAATAATGGAAGTAATCATATGCTGGTCTAATTATATTTAATACAGCACAAGCTTCTTCAACAACAAAAGACTCTTCATTACTTAACATTATATTTGTATAGTTTAAATCAGTTTTTAAACTATCAATTCCTTTTCTTAACATACAAGTATCTTTAGTATCATCATGTCTTGAAGAAACTTTAGCTCTTTTTTTAATAAGCTCTGCTAATATAGTTTCTAAATATGATAATTCATCTTCAATTTTAGAACTTATAGAATCTACTTTAGATCCTTCTTGTTTATCATAGTATCTATTGATTAATCTATTAATTAAATCTTTACCTTCAATTATAGACTCTATATCTACTGTTTTACCATCAATAGTAAATTTAATATTATCATTTTTATCTAAAACTAATTGGAAGATATTTGAATATTGTCCAGCATAACATAAATTACCATTTATAAACCTAAAAGGTGCCTTTTTAGATTTCTTAGTTTTAGTATCAATTGGATAATCTATACCATCTTCATAAAGAACTATATCCTCAGGTACAAATGACCTAGTAGCTGGTTCATCGCCTCTCTTAGTACAAATCAACTGATCACCAGTTTCAAAATAATAGTTTTGATGTTCAGTAATAATATGTTTAACTACTGCACCACCAAAGTTATAATCATAGTCATCTCCAGTATAATCAAATTCTTTTTCTTCAGTAAAATAGTATTCGAACACTGTTTTCCCATCAACAAAAACAGTTACTGCTTCTCCGTTTTTTAGAAATTCAACATTTTCAATTTCAGTTATACCACTTCTTAATTGTTTAAAAAAATCTTTAGTTTTTTCAGTTAAAAACATTCCGTTATTTCCCATTTATTATCCCTCACATTTATAAATAACAGCTTATATTCTATTTCATGAATATAATGTTTGTCAACAAAAAAAATATACCAAATAATTGGTATATTTTCAGTTAATTATTTTAAATACACTATAACTATTTTTTACTTACAACTTTTTCTTCATTTAATCTGAAAGAATTATCTTTTGCATTATATTTTAGAACATATTTTGATTGTCTAGAATTAACTATTTTTCTTCCTTTTAGTAAAACTGATCCTGAATCTAAAATATCATTTAAAATATTTGCTTCACGATAATAAACATTTCCATCTATACAATCAGTATGGAATTCATATCCTTTATTATCCGATATAATAAATTCTTTTTCTTGTGTTTCATTATTATAACAACAATCATATGATAATTCATCAGGAGAAGATACTTTAACTATTAATCTTTCATGATCTATAGAACCTTTAGAATATTTCTCAAATATTACTTTATCATCTTCATAGATTGTTATTGCTTTACCAAACTTAGCAACTTCATAAACACTAGTTGCTCCTTCTATAATTGTTAATCCTTGTGGAAATCTACTTAAGAACTCTTTTGCTGTATCATCAAGTATTAATCTTGTTACTGTCATATATTATCCCCCTAAAAAAACTACTAAATAGTATAATAAAGCAAATATTGTTTGTCAATAAAAAATATACCATTATTTGGTATATTGATTACTAGGAGTTCCAAATACATTATAGCCACTTAAAGATGGTGTAACTGTAACCTCTACATTATTCTTATACATTATTAAATAACTATCAGATGTAGCATCAGCTATGCCTATTATTTCATAACCATCTGGAGCATCCATTAAAATAGTGTCATTTATATTTGTTATTTCTACGGGGACAACTAATACGTGTTCTCCTGGGGCATAAATCTTATCTTCTGTATCAATATAGAAACCAAGTAAATCCATAATTGATTCTTCATCACTAGTTTCTTCATATTCAAAGTCAGTGCATCCAACTAAAGATACACTTGTAAGTGCAAATGAAAGTGATATTAATAGTTGCTTTAATTTAAATAATCTATCTTTCATACTATCCCCTAATTATATTTTAAATAAAAAAATAGACTATGTCTACTTATTACTTATTAGGTTTCTTATATTTTGATCTTTTGGCAAATAAAAAGACAATCAATTGATTGTCTATTATTTCAAATGGTCGGGAAGACAGGATTTGAACCTGCGACCCCTAGTTCCCAAAACTAGTGCACTACCAAGCTGTGCTACTTCCCGATATTATAATTACTTAGTTCAAAATAAAATGGTGCGCCCAGAGGGAGTCGAACCCCCAACCTTTTGGTCCGTAGCCAAACGCTCTATCCAATTGCGCTATGAGCGCGGTTACTTCGAACTACTACTAAATTATATCATATTTCCTTAAATAATCAAGTAAAAATTTAAATGACCCAATTTTATAAATTTGTACCTAAAATATATTTAACAAATTTTGTATAAATGTTATAATGTAAATAGGTGATAAAAGAATGGTAAACGAGTTTATATACAACATAGAATTTGCAACAAATAACCAAGATATTATCTCAATCTTTCCATCTAATTTTAAGAACTTTTATATCGCAAATATAGATGAAAATGGTGATGAAATACCATATGGAGAAAGTAATAATAGTTTAGATGCTAATTACTTTATGATAAAGATCTTAAATGATAAGACTTATGATGCTAATGAAGTAATTAATAGACTTAAAAACAAAAAAGATATAATTGGTCTATCAATACACTTCACTAATGGAAAGACTCAAAAGTTTAATATTCCTAAAAGAAGAATTCAAGAAGAAGGAATGTTAATTAATAAATATGAAGATGTATTTACTGATGAAGATGACTTATGTATTATCATCAGTGATAAAGATATAAAATATAAAAAAGAATTATTTGCATAATAAAAAGGCATTAACTATGCCTTTTTTATTTTTAAGTTATTATAAATATATTTAATATTATCTTCACTAGATGATTTTAACATAGCATATGCATCAACATCATTTATATCTATTAAATAAACATATTCATTTTTATATTTATATAATAGATCTTTACTATCATCTATTAAAGTTGTTTCAGAATCAGTTCTGACAATTCCTTCATAGTATTCATATCCTACTGATGTAATAAACTCTAATGTAGTATTAGTATCATCTTTCTTAATATTAAAAGGATAACCTTCTTCCATTTTATATCCATCTTTATTCTTGAATTCTATAGTTACATTTTCATTAGAAGTTTTAATATTATAATTAAACTTAGTAACATTTCCACATCCTGTTATAAATAATAAAGATAATATAACAATTGATAACTTTAAGTATTTCATATAATCACCAATTATATTATACCAAATAAAAATAGATGATGAACATCTATTTTTTTAATTCATATTTTACTTCAGTAGAATTTAAAATATTAACATCAGTTGAAGATCTAATAATTGTTTCTTCTCCTGCTTTCATACTTTTACCAACATAGCCAATTATAGTAAATGGTTTATCATCTAATGTAAAAGTAATATTTATAATATTCATATCTATATCTTCAGTAGCAGTTACCTTAGCTTCATATGTATACATATCTTCATCTTGATACATATTTACTTCTGATATTTTAAAACCATCTAAAGTAGCATCATCAAGTACATTAGAAGTACGTGATAATGAAGGTCTTAATACAGCAACTGTAACAATAATAGCTACAACTACTAAAGCAGCTATATAATGTCTAACTTTTAATTTTTTAAATAATTTAAGTGCTTTTTCCATTTTAACTCTCCTTTGTGATTTTTTCCTTTTCTTCGCCATAGTTTAACGCTAAACCAATAACAAATACAAATGATATGCAGTATAACCATGCCATCAATAAAGCGACATTAGCTAATCCTCCATATAATAATTCATAGTTTATCATATTTCTTGCTAAATAACTATATAGAAGTGTCAACAAAGTAATTCCAATAGATGCAAATAATGTACCTACAGTAATGTTGGTATTATCTCTCATTCTATCAGGTGCAAAGTTATAGAATACTCTTAAGAATAAGAATAATACTACAAACATAACTGGGAATTGTAAATAACTCTTTATCTTATCTATATTACTTAAATTAGTTATATCTTGAATCATATTCTCTGTTCTCATTTGATAAACAGATACAAGTAATAATGCTATTACTAATACTACAATCATGATAGTCATGAATATAGCTTTTATTCTTCTTTTTAACCATGTTGATTGTCTTATACCATATATATTATTACTTATAATAATAATAGTATTACATCCATTAGAAGCTATATATAACATCCATATAATAATTATTATCATAGGTAATGAAATACCACCTTCCGATAAAGTAGGTAAGAATGTACCTACTCCACCAGGAACCAGTATATCTAATGTATGTACTATTTTAGTATAATCAAGTTCAAATAGATTTGCTGCATAACATGCAAGTGTTACAAGTGGAACCAATGACAATAACATATAGAATGCTAATTGACCAGGTAATAATCCCATTTCAGGAGTTTTAATAATTTTTATTATCTCGTGAAAGTATTTACCGATCTTAGTCTCACTAATCTTCTTTTTCTTCATTTCTAGATTTTTCCTTGTTTTCTCTCATCTTTATTAATGCTTCATTATAAGCATCTTCAACTAATTTAGTATCATCTTCAATAATTGAGAATCCAATAGCAACACCATAGTTATGAGGTAGTTTATTGAATCCTTTAACTAATCTCTTAATATAAGATAAGATTTGTTTTTCAGAATATCCTACCATATATACTAAGAATTCATTACCATCTGTTCTCATTATTTCAGTATTATCTATTTGAGTTTTTATTAAGATATTTGCAACTGAACAAATTTGTTTATCTCCTTCTTCATGTCCCATAGAATCATTTAAAGCTTTAATCTTATTAATGTCTAATACTACACATGCTTGAGGATAAACTTTATTCTTGTTCCATGAACTTAATCTATCATAGTAATAATTTCTATTCTTTAATGATGTTAATAAATCAATATATTTAATTCTATCAACTTTCTTAATCTTAGTATCTAATTTAATAGTTCTTCTATTTCTTGAATATAAGAATATAGATACTACTGCTATTACTATTATACCTAATAATGTCTTAGCTATATTACCAAATACATTACCTCTTGTTTCTACTTTATTATATGTAGTAATACCAAATCTAATTAAATCACTTGGATCTATAGTTTTAGTATATGCATTAAATAATTTATAGAATGTATCTTGTGCATTTTTATATCTAAAAGTATAGTTAGCAAATTCATATGTTGATGAATATCTTGAAGTATAATTAGATGTTAATTTATTTAAATAATATTTAGCTGTATTTGAATCAACAACTATGATAGCTTCCTTAGAAGCTATAGCTTTTAAATCTTTTGGTGTTGCGTATGTTTGAACATCAATACCAGGTAAATCTCTAATCATGTCATATAAGTATGAATCTTTTAATACATATACAGTATGATATGCTAAACCATTTATTGTTGATAAAGTTAAATCTATAGAATTATGAGCAACTACTTCATAGTCTATTCTACCAAGCGCTCCTGAATCTATATAATTAGTTACAATATCATAGTAGTTATAGTATAAATCTATTTCACCAGATATAGCCGCTTCAGCTAATTTGTTAGCATTCTTATATTTTTTATAAGTGAAGTCTACTCCTGAGAACTTACTAAAACTTCTTAAATATTCAGCTGTTATTCCACCATATTCAGATGAAGCTAATATTTCATAAGGTCTATTTTCAGTAAAACCATATGAATAAGTTTTATTTGTTAGAGTTCTTTCATCTGCTTCAGTTATATTTAATTTATTAATAAATAATTTATAATTATTTTTATTATAAGATTTTTCATAATCTTTCTTCATCCATTTATGGAATTCTTTAGTAAATATTGAATTTAACATATTATCACTATCAAGTTTAAAATAATAATAATGATTTAAATCTGATATATGAGCTAATATATTAATATTATTACTAATTAATTCATCTTTATATTCATTTAATGGAACTAATGCATAAGTAATAGTACCATTAGATAAACCTGTAGTTATTTCAGCATATGTAGAATATGACTTGAAAGAATCCTCAGATGCATTAAAATAATTTTTAATTAAATTTAATGATGAAGAATTAACACCTACCTTTAAGTTAGGTATATCTTCAGTATTATATAGAATACCTGTATTCTTAGATACTAATACATAATGATCTTTATATAATAATAACTTGTTATTATCATATGTATTAGATACTTCAAATCCATATCCAGTACTTTCTGATACATAAGATACTGTATTCTTATTTATTTTAATACCTAAATCATCAGATAAATAATCAATAAAATCAAAGAATACACCTGCTCCTGTAGAACCAAATACAGGTATATCATTAGGAATAGTTATTGATAATACTTTATTTGAATTACTATCTAACCACTTCTTTTCATCAATAGAAAGTGAATCTTTATTATTAGCATTCATATAAAGTATTACACCTACTGTTATAGCAATTATTAAAAATGCTGTAGCAGCTATTATATATCTCTTTTTAATTTTCATAGATTATTCCCCTTCTTCTGCTTCCTCTTCATCATCGTAAGAGTAGTTAGCCCAAGAAATTACAGTTTGACGAGCTGACTTAGATCCTAAATATGGTTTTAAATCTTCTCTCTTAGCAATAAATTGAATATCATAATATTCTTTTTGATCAGCAGTGAATTTTGCTAATGATTCAGTACAAATAGTTTGAATATCTTCATTAGCTACATCCTTGTTGAAAACTAAATTAACATATATAATCTTACCTCTAATATCTGTATTAACAGATTCTACTTTATCATTAGATTCAAAGTAAGATTTTAAATCGTTTAATTCATTATCAACAGGATGATCTACAATATCATCAATTCTATGCCCATATACACTTGTTCTTGTTTGATTAATAAAGTAAGCTAATACACTAGTTAATATTACTAGTAAACATACAGCAGATATAATCATTAATATACAATAAATACGATTATTCTTATAAAATTTCTTTAAATTATTCATTTCTTTTCACCTTCAAATATATTAATATTATATAATAATTTGTATATAAAAAAAAGAGATGTTAGTTTATTTCTAACATCTGCTTTTTTATACATTTATCATTTCTTTAAACTTTTCTTCATCCCATATTTCAATTCCAAGTTCAACTGCTTTAGTATATTTAGAACCAGGATCAACTCCAGCTATAACAACATTGGTTTTCTTTGATACTGAACCAGATACATTACCACCTAAGTTTTCAATTATTCTCTTTGCTTCATCTCTAGTAAATTCATTTAATCCACCAGTTAATACAAATGTCTTATCAGTGAAATATGTTTCTTCAGTTGTTTCTTCTCCAAGATAATCCATATTTAAACCTAAGTTCTTAAGTTCATTTATTGTTTTAATATTATCTTCATCTTTAAAATATTCAACTACTGATGTAGCAATTACGTCTCCTACATCTTTAATATCTCTTAATTCTTCATATGTAGCATTTATTAAATTATCAATATTCTTATACTTTCTAGCTAATATCTTAGCTGTCTTAGCACCTACATATCTTATACCTATTGCAAATAATAGTTTTTCTAAAGAATTAGATTTACTTTCTTCAATTGAATTAAATAAATTAGTTAATGATTTTTCACCATATCCTTCAAGTAATTTTATTTGTTCAGTAAAATCACTTATACGATATATATCAGGGAATGATTTAATATAACCTAAGTTATAGAAATCTTCTATTATTGCATCTCCTAAACCAGTAATATTCATTGTTTCTCTAGCAACAAAATGAATTAGTTTTTCTATGTCTTGTTTAGGGCATTTATCATTTGTACAATAATAAGCTGCATCTTTTTTAGTTAATTTTTCACCACATATAGGACATTTATCAGTCATCTTAAATGGTACTTCATTAGGAGTTCTCATTTCCATGACTACTGATTCTACTCTAGGTATTACATCTCCTGCTTTTTTTATCTTAACTGTATCACCTATTCTTATATCTTTTTGGATACAATAATCTTCATTATGAAGAGTTGCTCTAGATATTAATGATCCCATGACCATAACAGGCTCTAATACTGCATTAGGAGTAACTTGTCCTGTTCTACCAACAGTAAATATAATATCTTTTAATTTTGTTTGTACTTCTTCTGCTGGGAATTTATAAGCTACAGCCCATTTAGGATATCTTATAGTATTGCCCATGATTTTATGACCTTCTAAATCATCAAGTTTAATAACTACACCATCTATATCATATTCAAGTGTTGGTCTTTTTTCTCCCATCTCATGAATATAATCCATTAGTTCATCTATATTATTAACTATTCTATTATTAGGATTTGTTCTAAATCCTAAGTTTTTCATAAACTCTAATGCTTCATGATGAGTTTTTATTCCATAGTCTTCAGGGTTAGGTAAATGATATATCCATACCTCTAGATTTCTTTCAGCAGCAATCTTACTATCCAATTGTTTAATAGATCCTGCAGCTGCATTACGACAATTCTTTAATAATGGTTCTCCATTAGCTGCTCTTTTTTTATTTAAGTCTTCTAATGTCTTCTTAGACATATATATTTCACCACGAACCTCAATGTCTATTGGTTCAGATAATTTACGTGGTACTTCTTTTATTGTTTTAACATTATTAGTAATATTTTCTCCTTCTACTCCATTACCACGAGTAGCAGCAGAAACTAATACACCTTGTTCATATCTTAAAGAAACAGATAAACCATCTATCTTTAATTCAGCTACATATTTAGGATTACTAATTTCTTTTTTTATTTGTTTATCAAAGTTATATATTTCATCTTCATTAAATACATCTTGTAATGACATCATAGGTATTTTATGAGTTATCTTATCAAACTTATCTAATACTTTTCCACCTACAAATGTTGTTGGTGAATCTTCTCTTTTCCATTCAGGATGAGCATCTTCTATTTCATATACTTCTCTTATGTAATTATCATATTCTTGATCAGTTAATGTTGTTGCATTATCCATGACATGATATTCATAATTGGCTTTAATAAGCAAGTCTACTAGTTGATTATATCTTTCTTGTGTCATTAAGTATCACCTATATATATTATATCATTTATAAAAGAAAAAGTTGATAACTTTATTGTTATCAACTTACCATCTATCACATGTTAAATGATATTCATTACATAATTCTTGCGTTAATAATACAGGTTCTCCAGGAGCGTCTCCGCAACCCCCTCCATAATAGTCACCAGTATTAACTATCTTTTTCTCATATGCCCATGCTTTATCATTTATGTTCGCATTCATTTCATCATTGAATCTATTATGAGTGAATTCTCCTTCCATTGCATTATATCCAAATAATAAATAATGGAATGTGTATTGTAATTTATGATTTTCAAAAGAACTCCACTTCTCATCAGAAAATCCTTTTTTCATATTCATTATAGCTTTAAGATTATTTGATGCTGCTTGTTCCTTGGTAGTGTCAAAAACCAATTGAGAAAATAAACTTTCTAATTCAGCTTCAGTTTTATATGTACAACTATCACAAGCATATGTATCATTATTTCCAAATATTGCATCGAAATTTGTAGCATAAACATAACTACCACACATTGTGGAAGAATATGCTTCTGTGACCAAAATATTTTCATTCAAATTAATCTTTTCAAATGTTGATTGATATTTATCAGCAGTTGTACTTTTTGCTGTAGTTGATTCTTTTGTTTGTTTAAAAGTAGTTGTAGTTGTTTTACTTTCATCTACTAATTCCCAAACAGCTTTAATCTTTAAATCTGATGTGACATCAGAACCAAAATCATATTCTTTATTGTCAACTGCCCAATATAAGAATTTATATCCAGCTTTAGTCGGATCTTTTGGTTTAGTTACTTTCTCTCCCTCTTTTAACAATTGAGAAGCAACTTTTGATCCACCATCGGAATTAAATGTAATAGCATATTCCTTTGGTTGATTCTTCTCTTCTTCAGTCAACAAATCATCTTTGTTAATAAACTCTTTGATATCAATATTAATTTCTATTAATGTATTATACTTGGAATGAGTTTGTAAATATGTCATAATTTCATTATTATTTATATTATTATAATCTGATGTAATGTCTATTTTATCAAATGCTATTTTATTATCTCTAGCAGTATCACATAACATAACTAATACATCATTTATTGTCTTTCCGTAGAAATCTAAATCATTGTAGATTTCCTTAGCGTCGTTATTGACTAATTCAAAATCTACAATATTATTTTCAGGACTGCCACAAGCATATTCTTTTCCACTGTCATCAGTACAAAGTTCAAATGTTTCATTAAATACTAACTTAACCAATGGATTTATCTTAACATACATCTCGTATGTTTTGTTTTGTTGAGTAGTTATATTATTACCACTCTCTTTATTTTTGTTAGTTAATAGGAAAGCTAACATTCCAGCAACAATAAGTAAAACAAGGATGCAAAAACAAATCAATAATCTTTTCTTTTTCATATATCCTCCATATATGGCTATCATACAAGTATTTATAAAAAATATCAATACTATTTAATTAGACATTTATTATAAAAAAATGTTAGAGTATTAAATACAAATGAAGGAGATAAAGAAACAGGATTTGGAGAAGTATTATTAGATGATAATTTAGAACAATATATGCCTAGTAAAAGTAAATAAAAAAGATGTATCACACATCTTTTTTATTTCCATAAATTATTTGGATATACTCCTTTATTTATTTCGTTCATAATAAATTTTTTTAATACTTCAGCATCTTCTTTATAAGTCATACCTATCCATATAGAATCTGTAGGTATATCTTTTATAGTTACACCTTCCTTAATAGAATCATCCATTATATCAGGTAATAACATTTCATAATCCATAAGATTATCTTTATGCTTTATAAAGTCTTCTTTCATGTCATTAGTTATTTTAGTTATGATGTCAGGAGTAAATCCATTCATTAACATAGAACATGAATTACTCTTTTCAACATAGAATTCTTCTTTATTTTTATCTAATGGTACACATTTAACTTTATCACCTTCTAGAGTACATGATGATTCAATTATTTCACTTATAATACCATCTTTAGATTTAATAACTCCTCTTTTTACTGCTCCATTTGTAGATAATGTATCTGCTACATGATAACCAATTACAGAATAACAATTATCTTCTAATGCTTCACTTAAATCTTTAAAAGCTTTATCTCCATAGAAGTCATCTGCAGTAATAACTCCAAAGTTACCTTCTATTTCATTTCTTGCACAATAAATTGCATGTGCTGTTCCCCATGGTTTAACTCTACCTTCAGGTACAGTAAATCCTTCAGGTATATCTTCTAGTTTTTGGAAAGCATATCCTACCTTAATTTTACCTTCAATACGCTTACCTATTGTTGATTTAAATAGATCTAAGTATTCTTCTCTAATAATAAATACTACTTTAGTAAATCCATACCTAATTGCTGAATATACTGAATAGTCCATAATGAATTCATCATTTGGACCAACTGGGTATGTTTGTTTCATACCACCAAAGCGAGACCCCATGCCTGCTGCTAAAATAACTAATGTTTTTTCCATTCTTTAATCACCTAGTTTTATTATAGTACAATAAAATAAAAATGGTATATATAAATATACCATTCATCAATAAATTATTATTTAACAAATAATAGTAATATAAAACTAACTATCCCAACAAGTAATAATATTTTTAAAATAAGATTCTTCTTCATATTATTGTTCTCCTTTATTAGTCTTCTTATTAGGACATTTTATAGTTTTTCCTTTTTTAGGATTCATAATACAATCTTGAATATCTTTGTTACTACAATATGAACAAGTGCAATCTTCTCCATTACTAGGGCAATCACATCTATAGGCTCTTGAGCACATATCTTCTTTTGATTTATTTGTTAATGAACCAATAAATAAATATAAAGTAAATATAGTAACAATTAATTGAATAACTATAAAAGAAATAATTATCTTTTTGAAAATATTTTTTTTAAATTTTTTAGATAATCTAATTGTTGAAATGTATAATATTATCAACAATATTTGAATTATACGTATAACTATTAACATACAACCAACTCTATTCTAATTTCATTATAACAAAAAAAGATTTATTTCTAAATCTTTTTAATACTTTTATGATTCTTCATTAAAGTTTTAACACCTGTCTTGAAAGCAACATTTATAAGTGAACCATCTACACTTATAACAACACCTATTCCTAATGTTTCATGTTCAATAGTATCACCTTTATTGATATCATCATTGTTACCTTCAATATATAATTTAGATTTATCTATTTTTTTACTAAATAGTAAATCATCTTTAATGTTATCAATTCTATTTAAATACTTATCATCAATTTCTTCTATAAATCTTGATGGAGGATTAGCTGTTTCTTGTCCATAAAGAATTCTTCTCTTAGCATTAGTTAAGTATAACTTAGCTTTAGCTCTTGTTATACCAACATAACAAAGTCTTCTTTCTTCTTCTATTCCTTCACTACCTTCATCAAATGAATTTGAATGTGGGAATATTCCTTCTTCCATACCAACTAAGAATACTGTATTAAACTCTAGCCCCTTAGCAGAATGAATAGTCATTAGAGTAACACCATCTTCATTACCATGATTTTGATTCATCTCACTTAATAAAGTAATTTGTTCTAGGAATTCACCCATATCAACTGTGTCAGCTGTTTCTTCATATGAAGCAGATACTGATTTAAATTCTTCTAGGTTTTCAAGTCTTAAATCAGACTCTAAACTTTGTTCTTCTTCTAGTTCTTTCTTAATACCTGTTTTATCAAGTATAGCATCTATTAAATCAGTTATATTCATATTATTAGAATCTTTAATTAATGATTCAATTAATTCTTTAAACTCTAATTCTTTATTAGATGATAATAACTTATACATACTTGTATGAGATTCTTGTGAAGCTAATTCAAGTTTATTAATAGATGTATCTCCTATACCTCTTTTAGGATAATTAATTATTCTAGTTAAAGATATATTATCATCAGGATTATATATTACTTTTAAATAAGCAATTAAATCTTTAATTTCTTTACGTGCATAGAAAGATAAACCACCAAAGATTTTATATGGAATACCAGCTAAACCTATTTCTTCTTCTAATATTCTTGATTGTCCATTAGTACGATATAGAACAGCTATATCTTTATAACTTAATCCTTCTTTATTTAAATCTTTAATAGTAGATGCTATCTTATGAGCTTCATCAGCTCCATCATAACATCTTAAATAATTTACTTTTTCGCCATCACCATTAGATGACCATAGTTTTAAATCTTTTCTATTTTTATTATTCTTAATTACACAGTTAGCAGCATTAAGAATATTATTAGTAGATCTATAATTTTCCTCTAATTTAATAGATACACATTCTGGATAATCTTTTTCAAAGTTCATTATATTTTTATAATCAGCTTGTCTAAATGCATATATTGATTGGTTCATATCTCCAACTACAAATAAGTTCCTAAATTGTGAAGCTAATAATTTAGTAAATCTATATTGCACAGGGTTTGTATCTTGATACTCATCAACTAATATATATTGATATTTATCTTGATAGTAATCAAGAATACTATCATGCTCTTCTAATAGCTTAACTGGATAAACTAATAAGTCATCAAAGTCTACAGATGATGATTCATGTAATATTCTTTCATATGTGTTATAAATATTAACACACATCTTATCAAACTCAGTATTAAATAATGTATCTAATTCTTTATGAGATAGCATTTCATTTTTTATAAATGATATTTTATTTCTTATTGCATAAGGACTAAACTTTTTAGGATCAATATTATTTTGTTTTAATATCTTTTTAATAACTGTTAATGAGTCATCTGAATCAATTATAGTAAAGTTTCTATTTAACCCTAATAGATCATAATGTTCTCTAATAATTTTTACTCCTAATGAATGGAATGTACCAATGAAAGAATATGTATCACCTATCATATTATATACTCTTTCTTTCATCTCTTTAGCAGCTTTATTAGTAAATGTAATAGCTAAGATATTTCTTGAATCTACACCATTCTTAATTAAATTAACTATACGAGTTGTTAATACTTTTGTTTTACCTGATCCTGCACCAGCCATGACTAAACATGGACCTTCCATGTGCTCTACAGCTTGTCTTTGTTGTTCATTTAAACCTTGTAATAAATCCATGTTTTCACCTTCTTGTTTATTATATCAAAAAAGATAATTTAATAATATGTTATTTTACTATACTTGATAATAAAAAGAAGTAATATTACTTACTTCTTATAGATCTATCACAATAACGTCTTACAGATGAAACTATTCTATGAATATCATTGTCATGTTCAGCCATATATCCAATAAAGAATCCTGGATTAACCATCTCAAATTCTAATAGAATAGGTGTATTATTTGAATCTTTAAAGAAATCTATTCTAACTATAGGTGAAGATATATTATATAGTTCTTCAACATAGTTAATTAAGGCATTACCCATATTTATTTCTTTAATAGATGGTTTATATTTATGTAATATTCTTTTCTTTTGGTTTGGTATTGTTCCATCTTGAATATATTCTTTAGATTGAGAATATGCTAATTCCTTATCAACAAATAACATTTGATATTCGCCATTCCATACTTCTTCCATGATTGGTTGTACTACCCAACCTTTAACTAAAGACTCTTTATATCTATAATTATCATCATACATATCATCTAAACATTTTAATGAATTAGATAATTCACCACTTACTGGTTTAATTATATATTTAGTTAAATCACCATATTTAGCTTCCATCTCTTCACGAGTTACAGTTGGTGGATATATATCAGTAGGTATTTTCTTTATACCTATTTCTTCTAATTTACTTTCATCTAAATCATTTAAATAATGTTTAGTCATTCCTTTAAGCATTGCTTTAGGATTGTTGATAACTACACCTTTATAAAAATTACTAACTGATTGTAAATATGATTGAACATTATCAAAATTACCTTCAACACTTCCAATAACTCTTATAATCATTACATCTATCAATTCATTAATACTATCTTTATCAAATGTATATGATTGTCTATCACTTACAGAATAAATTCTCTTATATGTTTGAGTATCTTTGTCATAGTTATCTATAGAAGTTAAATATACATGCCAACCATTTTTAGTAAAATCTATTATTTCTTCTGTTACTTCATGACTATATTTAAAGTTTGCATAACCATAAGATAAATAATTAGAATATTTATCTATTGTTTCATTATCTTTTACGTGAATTAATATGCGTTTCATCCTTTGTTGCCCCCATCATTTTAGATATGAAACTATAACCTAAATTATATCTTTCTTCTCTATCTATATTTGATAATGATAATTCAATTAATATGGATTCACATCCATATTTATCTTGAACATATTCTCTTGCTGTTTTATCAAATACATTTATTATTTTTCTTTGTTTAACAAGTGCTCTTATAAATCTCTTTAATTGAGATTGATCAGCTAATACTTGTATATTATCAACCAAATTCTTTATATCTTCTTCTTTTGTTCTTATGTAATCTTGTTTAGTAACTTCATCACAATGAACATCTATAAATGTTTTGACTTTAAAATCTTCCATTTGAGATTTTATGTGATCTATTTCTTCAATAACACCTTTAGTATTCCACATTCTATTATAATCATATCCTAATGTAAATCTATGATTACCATCTTCAACACCTTGTTCATTAACTATTGGATAAATAACAAAGCATTTATTATCATATAATTTATTATCAATAATACTATTAATAACACCTTCAATAAAAAAACTTGATAAAGTTTCACCAGGATGTTGTCTTCCTATTATGAATACTGCTTCTTTTTCTTTATCTCCTATTATTATTTCTTTTAAGGCACGACTATTAATAGTTACTTCATTACTATCAATTGTTGATAAAAAAGCATCTAGGTTTTCTTTTGTATATCTAGGATAACTAGATACTTCAAACTCTTCATTAGGTTTAACTGTTATCTCTAATGAATCTTCATTTACTTCATATCTTGATTTATCTAATTTTATATAATTGCCTTTCATATCTCCAACTAAAGGAATAGCTTCAGCATTATATTGTTGATTATTAATATTCTTTAATACAATTATTCCTTCTTTATCATCATTAGATACTATAAAGTTATAATAGTTAGAATATTTCTTACCTTCTAGTTTAGGTGACACGATTATTCTATTTTCTTTTTCTTCAATAATACCTATTGATGAACCAGGATAATTAGCTCTAATCTTCATACATAATTCCCTTTCTCACGCTTATATTAACATATATAAAAATAAAAGAAAATAAAAAAGAAGTAATATTAATTACTTCTTACTTTAGCAGATAATTTAGATTCTACTTCTTTAATAATATTATTAAATACTTGCATTACTTCTTCATCTTCTAATGTTCTAGTAGCAACTTGGAAATATAATTTATATGCCATAGATTTCTTACCTTCTTCAACATTAGGATAAAGGTCAAATATTTGAATATTAGTTAATAGTTTTCCACCAGCTTTTTTAATAACTTGTTCAACTTCTTTTGAAGTAACTTTATTATCAACAATAAATGCTACATCTTTATATATACCTGGAAATTTAGATAATTCTTTATATTTCATAGAACCTGTTCTTATAGCTAATAACTTAGTTAAGTTTATTTCCATGACATATACATTATCTTTAGATATATTTGGATGTAATTTACCAATTATACCTACATTAGTTCCATTTACATTTATAGCAGCACTTACTCCTGGATGTAATTCAGAAGGAATATAATCATTTATTAATAAACTATATCTTCCATCATATCCTAAGAAATATAATAATTCTTCCATTACACCTTTAATGTGGTAGAAATCAACTTGTTCTCTATGAATATCAAGAGCATATTCACCAGACATTAAGACAGCTAATTTCAATTCTTCTTTATATTCACCATTAGAATCTTTAAAGAACCCTTTAGCTAATTCAAATATAGATATATTTGGATTATTTCTAGCTTTATTATATTTATATATTTCATTTAATGAATATAGTAAAGAATATCTTAATGTATTTCTATCTTCACTCATTGGATCATTTAAAGTAACATCAATAAATTCATCTTTAGTAAATTTATGTACTTCTGAATTAGGTATTAGAGTATAACTCATTGTTTCATTTAATCCCATGTCAGCTAATTTATGTTTAATAGCTCTTCTAGTTTTATCATATGAACCTTGAATAACATCTAATACTGGAGATTTGCCTTCAATCTTATCCATACCATAGATTCTACCAACTTCTTCTATTAAGTCTTCTTGAATCTTAATATCTCTTCTTCTTGATGGTACTATTACATTTAATGATTCTTTATTATCAGTTACAGTAAATCCTAATCTTTCAAATATAGATATAACTTCCTTCTTATCTATATCAATACCTAATACAGATTTAATCTTATCAATAGTTATATCAATATTAGCATCTTCTACATCTGAATGATTATATTCAACCATACCACCAACAATAGTAGCATCAGCATACTTTTCAAGTAATGCACAACTTCTTTCTATTGCCATGTATGTTCTTTTTGGATCTAATCCTTTTTCAAATCTATTAGATGCTTCAGATCTTAATATCTTCTTACTTGTTTTTCTTATTTTAATTGAATCAAATATTGCAGATTCAATAATAATATTTTTAGTATCTTCTTCTACTTCTGTAGATAATCCACCCATTACACCAGCAAGACCAACTGATTTATCTTTATCAGATATTACTATATCTTCTGTAGATAATACTCTTTCTTGTCCATCTAGTGTAGTTAAAGTTTCATTATCATTTGCATTTCTTACAATTAATGTATTACCTAATCTATCAGCATCATAATAATGTAATGGTTGTCCTGTTTCAAGCATTACATAGTTTGAAATATCAACTACATTATTAATTGGTCTAATACCTGATGCTATTAATCTTTCTTTAATAAAATCAGGTGATTCTTTAATAGTTACATTAATAGCTTTCTTAGCTAAGAATAATGAACAATCATCAGTCTTAACATCAACTGTAAATTGTTTATTAATATCATCATTATTAGATGAATATTTTAAATCTATATCTTTAACTTTCTTATCATATATAGCACCTAATTCATATGCCATACCTAAGACACTTAATAAGTCACCACGATTAGAAGTTAATTCAAAATCTATAACTTCATCATCATAACCTAATGCTTTAATAGCATCAATTCCTACTTTAGTGTCTTGAGGTAATTCATGAATACCTTCTTTATCTTCTGGTTTTAAGAATTTATTATCTAAACCTAATTCTGCTATAGAACATAACATACCATTAGATTCTTGTCCTCTAATCATACCTTTTTTAATTTCTCCACCAGGAAGTTTAGCACCATCTAATGCAACTATTACTTTTAAACCTTTTCTTACATTAGGAGCACCACATACGATATCTAATACTTCTTTACCAACATTAACCTTACAACAATGTAAGTGATCTGAATCAGGATGATCAACACACTCAAGTACTTCACCTGTAACTAACTTTGTACAATTAATTAATGGTTGAGCACTATCATATTCATTACCTACACCTGTCATTGCTTCAGCAATATCAGTAATAGAAAGATTATCATCTAAATCAATATAATCAGATACGAATTTTCTACTTAGTAACATTATTCATCATCCTTTCTATCAAATTGTTCAATAAATCTTATATCATTTCCATATATAGTTCTTATATCAGGAATATTATATTTAAACATAGCCATACGATCTAAACCTGTACCAAAAGCAAATCCTTGATATACTTTAGGATCATATCCACTCATAGTTAATACATTAGGATGAACCATACCAGCACCTAATACTTCAATCCATCCAGTTTGTTTACATAAAGCACAACCTTTACCTCCACACTTGAAGCATGTTACATCTACTTCTACAGATGGTTCAGTAAATGGGAAATAACTTGGTCTAAATCTAACTTGAGTCTTTTCACCTAATACTTTTTTCATCATTATTTCTAATGTTCCTTTTAAATCAGCCATAGAAATATTCTTATCAATAACAAGTCCTTCTATTTGCATGAATTGATGTGAATGAGTTGCATCTTCATCTCTTCTATAAACTTTACCAGGACATACTATTCTAATAGGTCCTTTATCAACATTTGCTTCCATAGCTCTTACTTGAGCAGTAGATGTTTGACTTCTTAATAAATAGTTTTCAACTTCATCTTTTAAATAGAATGTATCTTGAGCATCTCTTGCTGGATGTCCTTTAGGTAAGTTTAATTTTTGGAAACAATTCTCATCACTTTCTAGTTCAGGTCCTTCAAATACTGTATAACCCATAGATACGAATAAGTCTTCAAATTCTTCAGTTATTCTTGTCATTGGGTGTAATGAACCTCTTTTAATTTTCTTACTAGGTAAAGTAATATCAATTGCTTCTTTATTTAATTTTTCATTTAATATAGCAGTATTAATTTCTTCTTCTTTATTAGTAATAATCTCATTAGCTTCTGTCTTAGCAACATTAACTATTTGTCCTATTTCTTTTCTTTCTTCAGGAGAATAATCTTTCATATTCTTCATAAGATCAGTAATAAGACCAGACTTACCAATATACTTAGCTTTAATATCTACTATATCTTGTGGTGTTTTAACTGATTCAATATCTTTCTTTAATTCAGTTAAGATAGTTTCTACTTTCTCTTTCATAAGAGCCCTTCTTTCTAAAAAATAAAAAGACCATGACATAGGAACGAAACTACTCGTGGTACCATCCTACTTCATGATCAATCAATCACCTTTAATACTTAACGCGTATACACGATTAATACTCCAAGGTTGAAATTCATTATATATCTTATCTAGGAAACTCTCAGCTAATAATTTCCATTCTCTTTAGATAACTTATATATAACTAATAAGTCCTCTTCTTTGCATTACAATCAGTATTTTAGTATATTTAATTGATTAAGTCAATTAAACATTATGATTATTACAGAATACATTACTTAATTTATCCATTATTTCTTCTCTAGAAAAAGGTTTAGGTATGTAATCTATAAATCCATCTTCCATATATTTTTCTTTTGCACCTGATAAGGCATCAGCTGTTAAAGCAATAGTTGGAATATTGAATTCTTTTTTCTCTTTTAATTTACTCATTGTTGTTACACCTGACATATGTGGCATCATGATATCCATTAAAATAAGATCATATTCATATCCATATTTAACTTTCTCTAAACACTCTTTACCAGAGTTACATGAATCAATTATTAATCCTAAATCTTTTAATGATTTCTTAGCAACTTTAATATTAAGATCACTATCATCAACTATTAATACTCTCATACCTTTGAAAGCATTAATATCATATTTAGGTCCTTCATTTTCAACAACTGAATCTCTAGACATCTTATATATCTTTTGTGGTAAAGTTACCATGAATATAGAACCTACTCCAAATTGAGATTGAACATTAATCTTACCACCCATCATTTCAACTAATGATTTAGTTATAGCAAGACCTAATCCAGTACCTTCAGCTGTAGTATTTCTTTCTACATCTAATCTTTCAAATTTAGTAAATAACTTACTTATATCTTCAGCCTTAATACCTCTACCTGTATCTTGGCAAGTTATAACTAGTTTAGATGTATCTTTTTCATTTATACATTTAACACTTAAATCAATAGATCCTTTATCAGTAAACTTAATAGAATTAGTTAATAAGTTATTAACTATTTCTTTTACTTTAATCTTATCTCCAATTAATTGATAAGGTATATCTTCAGACATATTTAAATTAAACTCAATATTCTTATCACCAATTCTTGCAGTTGTAATCTTACATAGATTATTTATTTCTTCAACAAAATTATAAGGTTCATCAACAATATCCATTCTATTAGCTTCTATCTTATTAATATCTAATATATTACCTATTATTTCTAATAATGTTTGCGAAGCTGACATGATATCTTGTGAATTCTCATATACTTCTTTAGGTACTTGATCTTTATAACTTAAAGTATCAGATGATAATCCAACAATAGCATTCAATGGAGTTCTTATCTCATGAGACATACTAGATAAGAAATCAGATTTAGCTCTGTTAGCTTTCTCTGCTTCATCTCTTGCCAATTGTAATTTAGAAACTATTTTTACATCGGGATTTTCAATAGTAAAATACATAACCAATAAAGCAAAAGTAGTACAATATGTTTCAGATATGACTTCAGGATAATTAACAGTTAAAGCTATACCAAATGCAAATAATACTATCAATATACATAAAGGTAATATTTTATCTATATGATGATTATTATCAAAGAAATATTTAACTGAGAAACAAAATAGTATTACGAATGCAACTATGACTGCTGTAATAGCAGAATAGAAAGATGGTCCTCCCACTTCTATTACTTCTCCATAATTACTTGTTTCAACTGGTAATAAAACAGTACCAGTTAAGAATATAACAGTTAGAAATAAATTTAATTTATTAAATATTTTTCTAGTAAGCTCATGATTTAATTTAGTTATATAAATAATATACTTAACAAAATAATAAGCTATTAGTATTAATAAAGATAAGTGAACTTTTTGTATATATCCTACAAAAGTATTTAATTCTGGAGCAATCTTAGCAATAATGTATCCTAATGTGGCATTAACATTGAATAGTAAATTAACTATTAATAAAGAACCATATATCTTTACTTCTTTATTATCTACTCTTTCTTTAGTAAAAAAAATACAAAATAAAAATAATGCTATAAAGGCAGAACCACCTGGTAACCATACTCCACTCATCTATTATCACCATTTTAATTTTACCACAATAACATTATTTTTTGTATTATAAATAAGAAATATCTTTTAAAGCTTTTATAGCAACTTCACTTGGTCTATATAATTCTTTAACTATATTTGTTATTTTATAGTAAGAAGGAACATCTCTCATCATGAAATCTATTCTTTCTTTATATTTATCTAAAGCAAATGGATCATTCTTAAACTCTTCTTCTGTTGGTTTAGCTCCACCATATATTGCCCAGATTTCTTTCTTTAATCTAATCATTTCATCTCTTATTAAGAATGATAAATCTTCTGCATCTCCTAAACTTGTACCATTAGTTAATACTGTATTACCTATATTAACTATATAGTTTTTTATACCATCATTTTCATATTGTTCCAAACTGATTGGTACTATATTAGCTTTTGTTTTTATAGCTCTCTTAGCAAAACCTGGATGTATTTCACCTACTGGTGCAATTGGATCTATACAATAACCTGCTTCAGGGAATAATAAACAATTACCACCTTGTCTTAATACTTCAGTTTCTCTTTCATTAGCATATCTTCTATCTTCTTTTACATCATGATCAAACCATGTAACACCCATAAGTCTTAACATGATACCATCTATATCTTTATAAGATACTCCTGGATCTGACATTAAAATATTAGCATTTTCATTAATAGCTTGAACTACTGACTCGCAGTCATATCTACCCATATGAGTTGCTGCATATATTTTAGGATGTTTCTTTAATTCATAAGGATTACCTTGATCTTTATATCTAGATATATAATCTAATGTAGTATTTCTATCATCATTTAAGATAGTTACTTTTCTCTTACCTGCAAGAGCATCCAACATTAAAATAACTTTAACTACACCGTATAAAGCCTTACGAATTTGAATCCCCTTTACTAAGTCATGATTTTCTAGTTGTATTTTTCTTAATTGTTGATAATAATCAACTACTTCTTCAAGAGTCATTTTAAAGTATATATCATATAAACTTTTCTTTTTAAAATCACCCATATAAATACCCCTTTAATTGATTGTATATTATACTACTAAAGATACAAATATGCAAAAAAGCACATGTTATATGTGCTTTTAGTATTCACCATTTTTATTGAAGAAAACATCATACCATTGTATAAAGCAATAAATACTCCATATCTTTCTATAGTTATCATGTTTCTTATTAATATGGTCTTCTAACATTTTAAGTAATTTATCAGTCTTAAAATAAGTATTAGCTATATCAGTCTTAAATGCATTTTCTATTTTAGTATATACATCTTCATCTCTTATCCAATCTCTAATTGGTACAGGGAATCCTAACTTCTTCTTATCAGAAGCTGATGTAGGTATTACACTTTTAGATGCATCTCTCATAGCTATTTTAGTATTAGTCTTAGATACTTTATATTCCATAGGTAATTTAGATGCTACTTTAAATACTTCTATATCAGTAAAAGGAACTCTTCCTTCTATTGAATTAGCCATAGTCATTCTATCACCTTTTTGTAAAATATCTTTCATAAACCAGAAGTAAAGATCTACTCCTTGCATTTTATTTAATTCATTTTGATCTTTATAGATATCAAATATAGGTTTAGTTATATCTTTATTAGCTATCTTTTGTTTCTTCTTTAATATTCTTTTAACTTCTCTTTCTTCCCAGATAGGATTTACTCCTACATATCTATCTTCTAATTTAGTACCATTTCTTACAATAAAATTAATACCTCTCATCTCTGGAAGTAATCCACCTATTAAAGCAGCAATCCTTCTTAAGAAGAATGGTATTCTTTTATAGCCATTGAAACTAACTGCTGTCTTATAAACATTATAACCACCAAAGAATTCATCAGCACCTTCACCAGATAATACAACTTTTACATCTTTTGAAGCTAAATTAGCAACAAAGTATAATGATTCAATTGCAGGATCTGAAGATGGTTCATCCATATGATACATAATCTTTTTAATAGATGCCATATATTCATCTTTATCTATTATTCTCTTTTTATTAGTTATACCTAATTCTTTAGCTAATTCTTCTGTATATGATGTTTCATCATATTTCTTAATTGCATATGATGCTGTATAAGTTTTATTAGGTTTAGCTAATGAAACTAAATAAGATGAATCTACACCTGAAGATAAGAATGATCCTACTTCTACATCTGCTATCATATGATATTTAACAGATTCATCCATGATATCAGCTATTTCTTTAACAGTCTTTTCATAGTCTTTTTTAGTTGGATTGAATTTAGGTCTATAATATCTTTTAATATCTAACTTACCATCTTTATATGTTAAATAACATCCAGCATCTAATCTATATACACCTTTAAAGAATGTTTCTTCTGTAGGAGTAAATGAGAATCTTAAATAATTAGGTAAGATATCTTCATTAAACTCTTTTATAAAATCAGGATGATCTAAGAATGCTTTTATTTCTGAAGCAAAGATAAAACAATTATTATCATTATAATAATAGAATGGTTTTATACCAAAGTGATCTCTTGCACAGAATAACTCTTTATTTTTTTTATCATATATTGCAAAAGCAAACATACCTCTTAAATGAGATAACATATCTTTACCCCACTTAATATATGCAGCTATTAATACTTCTGTATCACATGTAGTCTTAAAATCATACTTTAATACTTTCTTTAAATCTTGATAATTATATATTTCTCCATTAAAAACAATTACATATCTATCATCATTAGAGAACATTGGTTGTGCTCCACCTTTTAAATCTATAATAGATAATCTTCTATGTCCAAGTGCAATATAATCATCAACATAATAACCTTTACCATCTGGTCCTCTATGTTGAATTCTATCACACATATCTTTTATTATTTCTTTTTTGTTGTCGTGTAAGTCTATACTTCCAGCTATTCCACACATAGTCATCACCTATACAAATTATACCATATTCAATTTGCGTGGGTGTATTTATTTTGTTATAATGTGTGTAGAATAGAGATGAAGATATGAAATTATTTGATATTATTATAGAAAATAAGAAATATGAATTTGTAAATTCAATACACTTAAATGGAAAGAACTATGTTGCTTATACTGACAAGAAGAAAATCTATATAAGTGAATTTGTTGTAGAAAATGATAATGTCAGCTTTATTGAAATAGACGATGAAACATTTAATAAAGTAAAGGAGGCCATTTCATTATGAATAAATACGAAGTCTTATTAGGTGAAGGTCGTAAACCATATATTAAAATAACTAGAAAAGATAAATCAATAGAAGTACTAGAAGGATTAGATGTTATTAAATTTCTAAGTCGTATTGATGAAAGTATATATGGAAGAAAAGATAGAATGAATCCTTTATATGAAAAAGATCAAAAAGGAAGAACTCTTATATATATAAATAAGGTTACAGGAAAGAATATAAGAATACCTCATTACCAAGTAACTACTACACAATTAATGAAATTATATGAAGAATATAGACAAGAATATGAACATGATAAAAATATAGAAGTAGTTAAAGGTGTGGCTAAAACAGGAGCAGTAATGATTGGTGGTCTTGCTTTATTAACTATGTTACAAACTGCTCAAAAAGAAGCAGACTTAGAACATACTGCAAGATTTGATGAAGAAACATATAAAGAATATAACATTAAACAAATAGATGAAATAGAAAATGAATACCATTGGGACGGCAATGATGAAGAAGATCATCATAAAAAAGAAATTTTCGAACCTATAGAACCTTATACTGTAAGTGGTAATGATGCTTCTATATTTGAACCTATTCCAGAAGAAGAAAAACCTTATGAAATAGAAGAAGACATTGATGAAAAGAAGGAAGACCCTAGTATTATTATTCCTGAAGATTCAATAGATGAGCGCGAACATCCACTAGAGTATCCAGAACCTCCTGAAACTCCAGTAGTACCAAGTGAATCAAAAGAAAACACAAATACAAATGAAAATAGAAGTATGGATAGTTATGCAGATCCAGCAACAAATATGAGTATTATAGATGTTGATCAATCAATGATTACTGATGAAGGTAAAATTGAACAAAATAAACAATTAATGACTGAAATTGGTAATGCTTCAAGAAAGACTGGTATATCATATAACATTCTTAATGATGTAATTAGCCAAGAATGGAGTGGCAAGGAAAAGAATATCATGCATATCATTCCTGAATCATGGATGGATCAAGTTGTTACATTCCATAACTATGAAAAAAATATAGATCAAACATTTGTTATAACTGAAGAACCTAGTAAATGGACTAGTAAAGTAGATTTTACAATTACTAAAGCTGAATTAGAAAATAGACAAACAAATATTAATGTAGGTGCTGATTTAATTCAATATTGCTTAAAAGAATTTGACTATAATATATTATTAGGATTACAAGCATATAATAATGGTATTAATGCAGTTAAGAATACATTAGAATATACTTCTTCAAAAACTGGTGTTTCAGTAGAAAATATTATTAATGATCCAACAAACACAACATGGATGACTTATGTACCTTATGTAATTAATAATGGTGATCCTAACTATGCTAAGAATGTATTGAAAAGAGAAACAGACTATGATTACATGTTTAGTATAACTGAAGATGATATGGAAAATTATTCAGATTACATGGTTGCATTGAATGATTCAGTAGATAAAGTATATACTGTTCAATCAGTAAGTGATAATGGAGAAATAGAACAAGAATCTCAAGGATATAAACTAAGATAAAAAAAAGATATCAAATGATATCTTTTTTAATTTACATTAATTTACATCAATAAGACAGCAAATATACAAAAGAGGTTTACATCAACAATAGTTTGATTTATTCTTATAATAGAAGGAGTGATATTATGGCATTATCTATTAAGAATGCTTCATACGGTCGTGATACAGCCGGTAAAAAGAAATTAGTTTCAGATTTACAATCAGATATTGATGCAGCAATTAAAGTATTAACTGGCGCAGAATATAATAAAGTAAAAACTACAGTATCAAATTATTGGGTAGGTGCAGATGCTAATGAATTCAAAACATCATTACAATTAACAGCAAACGAATTAGCTGCACTATTTAAAACATATAAAGCAACAATTCAAAAAGCTATGGATACAGACTCAAAACAATTTGCAAGCATGCAAAGTAAGAATGCTTCAGTTGTAAGTAGTTCTAGAAAAGCTATTAGATAGGAAGGGTGAATTAAATGGCAACTAAATCAAGTACAACAGGTATTAATACTGAAGGTATTGGAAAAATTAAATCAGCTATTGATGCATATAGAAAAGCAGTATCAAAGAAATGTGATGTAAGTGCTAAAGCAAGTTTAATTACATCTGCTGTTAAAGGAACTACTTCTGAGCAAACTTTAAAGCAAATGGCTTTAGCTATTGATACTAAGATGAAAGAATATATTCGTCAATTAGATCAATATGATCAATTATTAGATTCAATGAAAACATTATATACTGCTAATGATGAAAGCAATACTTCATTCAGTGAAGTTACTAAGAATTTAAATGTATAATAAAAAGAGTTCAAGTGAACTCTTTTTTTATTGGTTTGATATCAAAACTAATCTTGTTCCATTCCTTATATTTGTATTTATTAATAAGGTATCAACATTATATAATTCTTTAGTATCGACATTAAATAAACCATTGGTATTAGATAATGGAAAATCTCCATTAGTTAATTCATTAATAGATTTATTTAATAATAGTATTATATTACCAATCTTTCTATTAACTGGTAAATATAAATCAAATGACTTGCCTATTTCAGGAACAATTAGATCAACTAATACTTTATTATCCATTAATCCTCCTCTTCCCCTTCTACACCAACACCTTTAAGTGTAAGGGCATTACCATTTATGATTACATATGTTTTATTATCTATCTTAGCTAATGGATCAATTTGACTAATATTAGCTACATTAAATACTTTATTTCTATCAATATCATCACCGAAATAAATACCATTATTATGATCTATTATACTTAATATATCTTCATCTTGTAATTCTTGAACTCTTTCAATATTATCAACTAATATGAAATATTGATTATTCAATTGTTCTGCATTAAGTAATATCTTCTTATATAATACATATTCATCTTCATTTAATAATCCATCTGCTACACTGAAACCTAATAAGAAATTAATTGTAGGTTGTGTTGCTTGATTAGATAAGATTTCATTAAATGGTTCTACATAATCTACATTATAATAAGTTGCATTACCTTCAAAACTAATACATGATGCTATATCAAATAGATTAATCTTAATATTAGGTATAGTATCCATTAAATCTATAATAGTACCTAAGAATGAAATATTATTAATAACTTCTTCACCTGTAATTACATTAATCTTTTTATTAGTGAAGTTATATTTAATCATCTCTGCTGTTTCTATCTCAAATCCAACAGGTACTTCAGTTACAGATTTAACATCTTTTTGTAATGTTTCAAGTGTAGTTGATTTAGGCATAACTTTAATACCTCTTACTTTAGCTTTATATAAATCTAAATATTTATTACATGTTTGTCTAATAGTTTCATTAATATCATCTTTAAGATTAATATAAGCTGTTTGGAATTCACATGCTTCATCTTCTACCATACCAATACCTCTACCATATTGACTACCAGGTATTAATCCCATTGGTGCACCTAATATATATTGATAATCATATGGATCAGCTGTCTTAAGTATCATCTTATTTTCGAAATATTCTAATGTTGTACTTCTTACAGAGTTTGTAGATACAGTAGTTATTAAGAATACAATACCATATTTACTACCTTCTCTTAATAAATGAACTAAATAATCATTATATTCTTCACAGTTTTCCATGAATGCTTCATATGCATTAATAACTGTAAGAATTAATGGTGCTTTAGTTGGACTCTTTAAATTATAATAATCAAAGTCTCCACGATAATCAGCAAATAAATCTTTTCTCTTCTTTATTTGTTTTTCTAAATATAAGAATAAAGTTGCTACTTTCTTAGGTTCGTCTGAAGTTATGTAATTACCTACATGAGGCATTCTTTCGAATGGTCTTAATACTTCTGAACCAAAGTCTATAATATACATGTTTAATTCTTGAAGTGTATGAGCTACACATAAAGAATAAATAAATGTAGTAGCTAATAATTCTTTACCAGAACCAGTAGAACCAAATACCATAGTATTACTATGATTAATATTTAATTTAAATAAACCTTGTTCTTGTTTTGCTGGTTTATCATATTCACCAACTATACCTTCAAATTTAAATTGTTGAGGTCTAAAAGCATATTTTCTGAATAGGTTACCTAAGTAAATAAATTCAGGAATATTAGGTAACCATAAATTCTTAAATTCAATATTTTCATTAACAGCTGTTTGATATAAGTAATCAACTATATTAGATAATTGATCTCCACAATCAACTTTATCAGATTTTACTTCATCCACAACTGATTTAATAATAGTACCTTCATTATTAACAAAATCAATTGAATCATTTACTTTTGATAATATTACATCTTTAGGAACATATTTTTCACCAGACCATGCTGATTGTCCTAATTCAAATATTTCATCATTACCTACTTGTAAGTAGAATCTACCAGCTTCTTTAATCTTAGAAGCATCATCTCTTTTTAATACTTCAACAGAGTCTTCTGATGATTGAACTTTTAAACAAACCTTAAATCTTGAGTTAGACCAGATTTGATCATTTACAACACCTGCTGGTTTTTGAGTTGCAAGTATTAAATGAACACCTAATGAACGACCAATACGAGCAGTTGAAACTAATTCATCCATGAATTCAGGTTGTTGTTGTTTTAACTCAGCAAACTCATCACTTATTATGATTAGATGTGCCATAGGTTCAGATACTTTACCTTCACGATATAATCTTTGATATTTATAAATATCAATAGTACCTCCACCAGCTACATCTCTTGCTTCATTAAATACTCTTTGTCTTCTTTCAAGTTCAGATTTGATAGACACTAAAGTTCTATGCATTTCAGATTTATCTAAGTTAGTTATTGTACCAACTAGATGTGGAATCTTTATATTCTTATCTCTCTTTTCAAAAGCTCCAGCTAGTCCTCCACCTTTATAATCAATAAGTACAAATTGTACTTCATATGGATGGTAGTTAACTGCAAGAGATAATATTAATGTCATGATAAATTCAGATTTACCTGAACCAGTAGAACCAGCAATTAAACCATGTGGTCCATGAGCTTTTTCATGTAAGTCTAAACCTATTAATTTATGATTCTTTTGCATTCCTAAAGGAGCATTTAAAGATGTTGTAGGATCATTATCTTTCCATCTAGTAGTAATATTTAAATGTTCTATCTTTCCAACATTATACATTTCTAGGAATCCTAATGATGTAGGAATAGATGATTCAACATCATGTGATGCTACAGGTATATTAGCAGCTACTCTAGAATATGCAGCTATATCATTATTAGATAAATAATCTGCTCTAAATGATACATTAGTACCATCTATAACATTCTTATCAAATAAACCTGATATTTCATCTCTTATTACTACGAACTTGTCTAATCTACTTGGAATATTTTTAATACTATTAGCAAATACTAATAAAGAGAATCCTAAATTAACACCTGAATTAATTACTTTATTAATAAAAGGAATACTCTTAATAGAATTATAATCATCAGTAACTATTAAATAATAATCATCAAACTTTTTATATAATTCATTTTTATTAATGTCATTATTGTCATCAGCTTGATAAACAGAAGTTACTTCAATTCTTCTTTTATATTCTTGCTCTAAATACATAGATAATTGATTTATTTCATTTTCATCAACTGCAAATAATCTCTTATCATGATTAGCATTCCAGTTATGTGTAGTATATTTTAAATAATCCCATTTATCTTTATTCTCTTCTTTAGTAATTAATACTATCTTTAAATCTATTGAACTATAGTAGAATAATAATTGTAACATGATAGTATTAATATATTCATAAACTTTATTAGTTTCATTAACAATAGGAGTAATTCTATTATTTAATAATGAAATACTAATTGGAACATTAGGTAGCTCATAATTCTTATTAACCATATCAGCTACCATATCTTTTAGATTATCATCATATAGATTAAACTCTTCAAGATTAGCTCCAACATGTAATGATGCAGGAACATTACCAACACCTAATCTAACTGATAAGAAATCAGGATCAATTATTTCTCTACTCCAGAAAGCATAACCTTTAGATAACATTTGTTTTTCAACTTTATCTATAGGTAAATGTTTATCATTTAAGATATTAGATTGAGATTTAATAGCTAAATCTATTTCATTCTTTTTAGTCTCTAAATATTTTTTATATCTCTTTTGTCTTAATCTTTCTTTTTTGTTTGAAACATGTTTTTGATATAAATCTAAAAGTATAGGCATGAATATACATGAAAATAACATTAAACCTGCAATACCTATTTCTAAGTAATTAGTTAACTTATCTCCTTCACCTGCCATCATGTTTCTTACAGCATTTATACCAGACATACCAGCAGATGCAGCAACTACCATGGAAGTACCTAAAGTAAAGATAATTGGTAGAGATTCATATTTTTCTTTATCAGGTGGGGTTTCAATATGAATATCTACATTTTTAATAAAAGTACTTTGAGTTGGTGTATGGAAGAATAATTGAGATTCATCATACAACTTTGTATTTCTTTCAGATTCAGTTACTTTAGTGTATTTATCAGCTTCTTGAAATACTAAATTACTTGCTTGTAATCCATTTAATGTAACTTTATTAGATGGATTATTAACTTTAATAAAGTTACCCATCCAAATAATCCTTAAGCCGTATATAAATATTACATCACCAAGTTTTAATGTTTGGGATTTAATCGCTTTATTATTAACATAAACTAAAGCATTTTCAGCTGCTGTAATTACTCCTGTATCATTTGCTATTTTAATAGATGCATGAGGATCTTTAATTAATCCATCACCATATTGAATAGTTGTATTATTAGACATACCTATAGTAACTTCTGATAGTTCAGTTATTGAACAAACTGAATATTTATCTATACCAGGAGAAGCAATAACAGTTACTTCCTTATTAACAACTTTATGATGAATAGTAAATATAGTGTAGTCATTTAATTCTACTTTATCTACTAATTGACCATTTAAAGATATATCCATATTTTTAGAAGATGATAAAAACCATTTATCATTTTGTTTATTAACAGTTATTATTTCATTCCTATAATTAATATTAAAAGTTTTTTGAGAAGATGGTAACTCATATGATTTTAAAGTCAATTCATCTAAGATAATTAATTTCATATTTCCCACCTTCTATTCTATATAAGATTATATCATTTTTATAAACAATATTAAATAAAAAACTATCACATAAGTGATAGTTCTTTTAATCAAATTTAAAATTTAATACTTCTTCTATTTCTTGACCATCTGTATATATTTTATTAGTATGTTCAACTAATGTTTTTTCACAGTGTTCTTTTAATTTTAAAGTATCATCATTATAGTTATCTAATAATCTTAAAGCATCTAATACAAGATGATATCTATCAATCTTATTTAATACTCTCATATCAAATGGAGATGTAATAGTACCTTCTTCTTCATATCCATGGATAATATCAAATCTATGAGTTCTTTCATATATTAATTCTTCTACTACATTAGTATAACCATGGAAGTTAAATATAATAGGTTTATCAGTAGTAAATAAATCATTGTAATTATCTTCTGATATATTTTCTAGTTTTAATAAATCTACTACATTAACTACCCTAACTTTAATACCATGTTCTCTTAACATTTTAGATGCAGCTAATACTTCAAGTGTTGGTGTATCTCCAGCACATCCTAATACTATATCAGGATTTTCATCAGATGCAAAATCAAATATACCTATTCCATTTTGACAATGATTAATAGTTTCTTCATAATTTAACCATTGAAGTCTTGGATGTTTAGATGCAACTATTGTATTAATCTTATTTTTATCTTGTAAGCATTTATTCATAACATATATTAAAGAGTTAGCATCATATGGTAAATATACTGATACCATATCTCTTTTTCTATTTAATACATGATTTATAAATCCTGGTTCTTGATGTGTATATCCATTATGGTCTTGTTGCCAACAATGAGATGTAAGAATAATATTTAATGCACTTATATCTTCTCTCCAATCAAGTTCAGAACACATTTTAAGCCATTTACCAAATTGAGATACCATTGAATCTATAACTCTAGCAAATGATTCATATGAAGCAAAAACGCCATGTCTACCAGTTAATAGATAAGCTTCTAATGCACCTTCAGCAAAATGTTCAGAAAGATATGAATCTAATACTCTACCATATGGAGCTAAGTGTTCATCAACATCTTCATTTATAGATGATAACCATTGTCTATTAGTAGATTCAAATACATGATTTAATCTATTTGATAAAGCTTCATCTGGACAGAATATTCTAAAGTTTTTATTAGCTTCATTTAGTTTTATTACATCTCTTAAATATTTACCTAATTCCATCATATCTGATGCTTCAACTTTACCATGATTTTCTTCAATCATATAATCTTTAATATCAGGTAATACTAATTCTCTTAAAATCTTTCCACCGTTAGCTTCTGGTCTTGCACTCATTCTCTTATTACCTTTAGGTAAGAATGATACTATTTCTTCCATTGGAGAACCATCATCATTGAATAATTCTTCTGGTTTATATGATTTTAACCAATTATCTAATTTCTTTAAATCTTCTTCTTTATCTATAGTAAAAGGAATTTGATGTGCTTTAAATGATCCTTCTACTTCTTTAGGTCCAGTCCAGCCTTTAGGTGTACGTAGAATTATCATAGGCCATCTATAATTCTCTAATACTTCTGTATTAATAGCTTTTTTCTTTAATTCTTTTATTTCAGTTATAACTTTATCCATGGTATTAGCCATATCTTCATTCATTTGGTTAATATCATCACCTTCAACAAAGTAAGGATTCCAATTATAACCTCTGAATAAATCAGTTAAATGTTCATGATCCATCTTACCTAATACTGTAGGATTAGATATCTTATATCCATTTAAATGTAAGATAGGTAATACTACACCATCAGTGATAGGATTGATAAATTTATTAACATTCCATCCTGTTGCAAGTGGTCCTGTTTCAGCTTCGCCATCACCTACAACACATGTACAAATTAAATTTGGATTATCTAATACTGCACCAATTGAATGAACAAGTGAATAACCTAATTCTCCACCTTCATGTATTGATCCAGGACATTCAGGAGATACATGTGAAGATACTCCACCTGGGAATGAGAATTGCTTAAATAAATGTTTTAATCCTTCTTCATTTTGAGGAAAACCTTCATATACTTCTTGATATGTTCCATCTAAGTAAGCATTAGTTACTTCTGCTTCACCACCATGACCAGGTCCAATTATATACATCATATCTAATCCATATTTAGATATTACTCTATTACAATGCATAAGAATAAAGTTTTGACCAGGAACAGTTCCCCAGTGTCCAACTAATCTTGGTTTAACATCTTTCATAGTTAATTTTCTTTTTAATAATGGATTATCTAATAAATATAATTGTCCTACAGACATATAATTTACTAAATTAAAATATTTATTAAGTTGTTCAACTTCTGTTCTAGTTACCACATTAACCACTTCCCTATTATATTAATATTATACCATTTAAATAGGCTAATAAATAATAAAAGAATAGTCCTTTACAACTATTCTTATACATTATTTTTGTTTAGTTATATTTTTTAATAATGAAGCTTTCCAACTGTAATTAATGTACATTAAGAATCCTGATCCATAAGCACTTAATGCAGCTACAGCAAATGCTGGGAAGAAATATAAACATTCTTCTTCATCACACATTCCTGCGATCAATAGAATAAAAGCAGTTGCTCCACATATTCCTGCAATTACATTACAAGTAAGTCTGGTTCTTGATGCATATCTATAAAGTGTCGTTACCAATTCTTTATCATTTTCCATAAAAAACCTTCTTTCCACTTATAGAATACATCTAAGACTCTAAAAAGTAAATAAAAAGAGTTCTTAGTATAACTCTACAGAACTCTTTGCATCTAATGATAAATCAGAGAATTCACCTTTTAAGTATTTAGGATATGCAGCACATGCTATCATAGCAGCATTATCAGTACAATACTTCATAGGAGGAATACATAAATCTACATTCTCTTCATTACATAGTTTTTGCATTTCTTCTCTTAAGAATGAATTAGCTGAAACACCACCAGCAACTATTACACCTTTTATAGTATCTTTATATTCATGTAATGCAATTCTTGTCTTTCTTACTAATTCATCTATAGCTACATCTTGGAAAGATCTAGCTAAATCATATTTATTGATTTCTTCTCCTCTTTGTTCAGCATTATGTTTAATGTTAATAACTGCTGACTTTAAACCAGAGTATGAGAATTCTAATTCTTTATTATTCATAGGTATTGGTAAATCATATGTATGATTACCTTGTTTTGCATATTTTTCAACATTAGGTCCACCTGGATATGGTAAATCTAATACTCTTGCAACCTTATCATATACTTCACCTATAGCATCATCTTTAGTTGAACCTAATACTTTAAACTTATAATCCGCTTCCATTAGGACAAGTTCTGTATGACCTCCTGATACAACAAGAGCTAAACTAGGAAATTCTATTGGTTTAACTAAGTTATTAGCATATATATGACCTGCTATATGATGTGTAGCTATTAATGGTTTATTATAAACTAAAGATAATACTTTAGCAGCTTCTACACCAACTAATAATGAGCCTAATAGACCAGGACCATATGTAACTGCAATAGCATCTACTTGATCTATAGTCATATTAGATTTCTTTAATAAATCTTCTAATACAATAGTAATATTTTCTGTATGCATACGTGATGCAATTTCAGGAACAACTCCACCATATTCAGCATGAGTGTCCATTTGAGTTAATACAGTTGTAGCTACTTCTTCACATCCATTCTTGATAATAGACATACTTGTTTCATCACAAGAAGATTCAATACCTAAAATAAATACATCTTTCATCTAGACACTCCTTTCCATAATGATGGCATCTATATTACCTTCATAATACTTAGGTCTAATATGTATTTGTTTAAATCCCATATTAGTATATAAACTAATAGCTGGATCATTGTTAGCTTTAACTTCTAACATTATTTTTTCAGACTTAGTATTATCTATAACATATTGGATTAATTCTTTTCCTATACCTTTTCCTTGATAATCTTTATCAACAGCAATATTAATAATATCTGTTATTTCAAAATGCTCTTCAATTTGAATAAAACCTAATACCTTATTGTTTTCTTCATATACATATATATGAACATAGTCATGTTTAATATCTTCATCTATTTTATATACTGTTGAAAAGTTTTCTTTTATCAACAATCCAATTTCATTTATTCTATTGAAATCTTGGTTCAATGCTTCTCTTACCATCTTTATTAGCCTCGATTTCTTTAATATAAATAGGATTAACTTTATGAGGGTTGATAACTTCTAAGTTATTAACAAATAATTTAACTTTAGATAAATCTATTTCATTATCAATTATGTATTCTTCTTTATCTTTTAAATACTCATTTAAAGCCTCTGTAGACTTATAAAAGTAATTATCGATTATTTTATTATCAGAAGTATAATATGCTCCATATGAGCCCTTTAAATCTCTTATTAAGACTAGTTTATTAGTATTACTAGTATTAGATATAGCATACATATCTAATGAAGTAATAACCTTGATAGGAATATTTAAAGTATATGCAAACATCTTACCTATAGTTGCACCTATTCTTACACCTGTAAAAGATCCAGGACCAATTACAACTATTATTTCTCCTAGGTTATGAACATCTAAATTATTTCTAGTAAATACATCATTTATAATTGGCATACAAATACTAGCATGATTTTTAGTATTGTTAGATTCTTTATCTAATACTTCATCATCTTTATATAATGCAATTAATAAATTAATATCATGAGTATCAATTAATAATGAATACATAGTATCATCCCTTTTTCAACAAATGTATTATAGCACATTTTAATATTGTTAGCACGATTAGACACAAAAAAAGGACTAGCGTCCTCCTATACCTTGTGATTGTTCTCCTACTTCTTGAAGTGAAATACCTCTTTTGTCTATTTCATTAGCAATAGCAGTAAGTTTTTCTCTTGCATATGGAATATCATCATTTCTTAATTCGCTCTGTAATTCAGAACTTATAGTAGGATCATCTAATAAATCCATATCTTCATTTAACTCATCAGTAGTTGAATTATATAGTTGAATTAAATCCATATCAGATAATTCTTTAACACCAAATCTGTCGTTTTCCATAGTATCGCTCCTTGATTATAGAATAACATAGTAAAAAGGCTTTTTAAAGAATTATAGTAAAGACTATACACCAATAAAAAAAAACACCATATGGTGTTCTTATAATACTGAATTAACTACATCCTCGTATTTATGTCCTCTTGGTTTAAGAATAAATAAACGAGTATTTTCATTAACGATTTTAATTGTAATATCTAATCTTTCATCAGGTAACTTATCTTGGATTAACTCAGACCATTCAATAATTGTTACAGCATCTTGGTTGAAATAGTCTTCAAAGTCTATTGATTGATCAGTTTCATCAATACGATAAACATCCATATGATTTAGTTTCATTTCACCTGATTCATATTCCTTAACTATATTAAATGTTGGACTTGTTATATTTTCATTAATTCCTAATGATCTTGCAAATCCTTTAACAAACATTGTTTTACCTGAGCCTAAATCACCATTTAAACAAATTACCATACCTGGGAATTTTTCGGATTCAATATTCTCAGCTAACTCCATTGTATCTTCTTCACATCTTGATGTGTATTTATTATCCATTATGTATCACCTATAATTAATTATAACAATATAATTTTATATATATCAATAATAATTTACTACCATTTTGAAAATGTTTAAAAGCATATATTTATTAACAATAATAAATATTTAAAAAATAATAAACTTTAAAATAATAAATAAAAAAAGTCTACATATTTGTAGACATATTTAGTTGCACAAAAAAGGTTGCAACTCCTTATTTTCGCTTACACTATTTTCAGCGTACTAGTGCTTAACTTCTCTGTTCGGGATGGGAAGAGGTGTTTCCACTAGGCTATCGTCACAACCAATTAAGATTATATAAAATAATTATAATAAAAGCAATAGTTATATTAACGTTTTATATTATTTTTTCGTTTAGTTCTAATATTTTGTCTTTCTTTTCTAGAAACAATACGACTAGAATTATATGCTTTCTTAAAATCTATAATTTTAGCTAATCCTTCAATATGAACATTATTAATTCTTAAATTAGATTCTTTTGTATTATCTTCTTCAAGAACATTATCTACACTATTTTCATATTCTGATAACTTTTCGGTAATAGATTTTAATAAATCAACATTAACTTGCATTTTATCAATTAAAGATGATATTTCATTTTGATCATCTATTTCTTTTAAAATAGTATAACCTGCTGTATATCCTAAAGCTAATAACATTACAATTATAATTATAAAACTATCAAATAAAGTAATACCTAAAATCATTACAAGTAGTTCAACGAAAACAGATACAAAAGAACTAATAAAACGGCTATCAGTGTTTTCTTGAATACTAACCACTTTATGTTCAATAGCATTATTATCATTTAAGATTTCTCGTAATCTCATATATAAAGCTTTTGCTTCTTCTTCAGTCATAATTATTCCCCTTTTTATTTATAGAACGATAGTTATTATATATATTAGGAGGCTTATTGTCAAATAAAAAAGACTATCTATTGATAGCTATATTTTTAGACAAAAAAAAAGATTGCAACTCCTTATCTTCGCTTACACTATTTTCAGCGTACTAGTGCTTAACTTCTCTGTTCGGGATGGGAAGAGGTGTTTCCACTAGGCTATCGTCACAATCAAATTTTACAAAATAAATAATTATTGATTTTGTCCTTTAAAAACAAGATAATGCTTTCATCAAATCATATAAATAATGATTAAATCCTCGGGTTATTAGTACTAGTCAGCTCAAAATATCACTATTCTTCCACCTCTAGCCTATCAACGTTGTAGTCTACAACGGCCCTTACTATATACATATGGGAAAACTCATCTTGGGGGAGGCTTCCCGCTTAGATGCTTTCAGCGGTTATCCCTTCCCGACATAGCTACTCTGCACTGCCACTGGCGTGACAACAGATACACCATAGGTCAGTCCACTCCGGTCCTCTCGTACTAGGAGCAGCTCCCCTCAATTTTCCTACGCCCACAGCGGATAGAGACCGAACTGTCTCACGACGTTCTGAACCCAGCTCGCGTGCCACTTTAATGGGCGAACAGCCCAACCCTTGGAAGCGAATCCACCTCCAGGATGTGACGAGCCGACATCGAGGT
>Ga0247611_10001246_pt1 | contig 46217 bp, 35 predicted proteins | sample 177DNAGHGhighgp2_FD_192422 | JGI IMG/M metagenome (GOLD analysis project Ga0247611, IMG submission 192422) | Sheep rumen microbial communities from Palmerston North, Manawatu-Wanganui, New Zealand - 1770 DNA GHGhigh gp2 | ecosystem: Host-associated > Mammals > Digestive system > Stomach > Rumen... | reverse complement strand
TCGATCACCTACACACTGCCCGAGACAAAGCAGGAACGGACGACCGTGCTGAAGATGTCAAGCGACCAGCAGTTGCTCGTCGAAATCGCAAAATCTTGATTTGGGTGTCTCATTGCGGAAAACAGGAAAACTACAATGCGTTGCCCATGTAGGTGGGGCGGTCGAGGTTGCGATGAGGCTGATGTCGACCTAGGGTGTGGTGGTCGAGGACGTCGGCGCAGGCCCAGTGTGCTGATGCTATCAGAAATCAGACTATTCAGTTGTTTGACAACCCATCGCGGTCGGCGATAGCGCGGGCGACTTCTTTAGAATGGGAAATCTTCTATGATTGGCATTTCGTTGAGGTCGTGGATGAACTCATCGAACTGGATGATGAAGGGACATAAGTCTTGAGCTTCATGATTTTCCATCTCAACGATAGCTTGGTCGTTGATCTTCTTGGCTATTGCGGGTTCGTGAAATAGTATTGCATTGAATGTGACGTTATAGCAAACCGAGAGCATATAGGACATAACCGCCACATACTCATCGTCAGTCAGTTCGATTGTGACGGGAACGGGCTCAAGCCACTCTTTCGTATCTCCGTCATACGCTCGGCAAGTGATCCGATATTTGTGGTTTCGTGGATGTTTTGCCAGATATTCACGAGCCACTTGGGCACAATCGTCTAAATGCTCTTTCCAATAATCTTTATAAGCCTTGCTCATAGTTGTCCGAGGCAGTTGTCAAATATTTTTTGACAACTGAACACCTTATTAATATTTTAAAAATCAGTATTTTACATTCCATCATATAGCTATATTCCTACAAGGTGGCAGATAATTAAAGACTTGATCCCATATAGCTTGGGCGGTCGAGGTTGCGGTAGGCGATGGCTTCCATGATGTGGTGGTCGAGGACGTCGGCGGTGCCTTCGAGGTCGGCGATGGTGCGGGCGACCTTGAGGATGCGGTCGTAGGCTCTCGCGCTCATGTTCATGCGCTCCATGGCGTCGCGCAGTTTTTCGAGGCCGGCGGCGTTGGGTTCGGCGTATTTGTGCAAGAGGAACGGGGTCATCTGGGCGTTGCAGTGGATGCCGGGTTCGTCCTTGAAGCGGCGCTCCTGGAGCATCCTGGCGGCAATGACGCGCTGGCGGATGGCGGCGCTGGGTTCACCCGGTGCCTTGCTGGACATCTGCTCGAAATCGACGGGCTGCACCTCGATCTGCAGGTCGATGCGGTCCAGCAGCGGCCCCGAGATCTTGCTCATGTAGTGGGTGCGCTGGTACTCGTTGCAGACGCACTTCTTCTTGGGGTGCCCATAGTACCCGCACGGGCACGGATTCATGCTCGCCACCAGCATAAACGACGCGGGATATTCCGTAGAATATTTTGCCCTACTGATACTGATAATCCTGTTCTCCAACGGCTGGCGCATGACCTCCAGCACACTTCGATTGAACTCGGGCAGCTCATCCAAGCGGAACAACTTGCCCCATTTTTTAGCCGTCCCCAGTTGCACCAACTCCACCGAAACAAGCACCATATTCACCAGGAAACCAATCACATCCAGAAAGATAAACGTTTCTCAGAACAAAGACACAAACATAATATCAAAAGATTCGTCCCTTTTTTCTTGCGGATTCGAGCCCATGTTATCTCAAAAGGCGCATTTTTCTTGGCTATCTATCAATTATTTCATTAACTGTCCAACTGAAACAGTTAAATCCACCATCTTCTTTTAGTAGAGGTAAGGCATAAACGCCCTTAACATCGATACCTGAATAAGTGTCTTGAATCTGCTTCAATGCTTCTGCATCTTGTTTTTCAATACCAAGAAGAGGAACTATTATGACCTTTGAAGTCTGGAGGAAGTTGATGTACGCCCAACTAAGATCGTCATCACTTCTCGGTAACGCATTAGACGAATAGTGGAGTTCTTCTACTTTGTATCCATCCTGTTCTAAGGCTTTTCGAAACGAAATTGCACTCATTTTATCAATTTCAGAATAATTGGTCATAAGAACATGGTCGGCACTGATGTATCGTACGATGCCGTCGGCATGACCGTAGATCTCACGTCTGTCCCAATTCAACCAAGTTATTTTGTTGACCCCAAAGTCTTGCTTAAAGATGTCCTCAAACTCCTTTTGACTCATTTTGTTGGAATTATAAGCCTTTCTTGTCATGATAACTCCTTGAGGCGTTCTGATGATGTTACCGCCGTCCAAGATGAGTTTAGACTTGGACCTGGCAAGATGGATGGCATCGCATACGGCATCAGGCGAAGTCTTGGTGTTTCGGTATTGATCATTATCCAAATAGTCTGGATCATATACATATTGCACGAAGCGATTAGGAGACATCTGTACAGGCATGTAATCTCGGCACCAAATATCCTTGGTGTGGGGCAGTAGTTCATGTTTTATGCCATACTCATCGAGTATATCGCAAATCTCTTTGTATATCTGAGAGATATCATGCTTTACCATGACTTTATCTGAGAAATATACTTTATTAACCTCTTTGTCGAGTGAGATGAACAAGTTCTCATTCCTTCTAAAGTTCCATGTCCTATATGCTTGGGCTCCTTTCAAGCCTTGTCGCTGTTGTGTTTTGATCTTGGTGCGAGGTTCTGTCCATTCATCCATCCACTTGATAGACACTCCATCGAATATGTTACTCCTTGATAAAAGTATGTCGTAAACCGAGAGCGACCGACCATTATCAAGTATAATCGGGGTATTATCCATATTGAAAAGGTCAAAGGCTCTAATCAATACAGATGCGCGAAACTTATGCTTCTCGTGATCTTCAAACGTGATATCAATGCCAGAGTTGTGCGGGAAAAGAGTACCTGCCTCTAACCATTCATCGTCAGGCAAATCTTTTCTATACAGTTTATCCTCTTGAATACTGCCATCCATATTTATGAAGTAAAACTCTATTTCTCTGAGATATAATTTCTCTTTACCATTGAGCAGAAAAAAGCCTCCGTATAAAAGTTGTGTTGCAACTTTAGGGAAAACCACTTCATTGAGATGTTCTTCATTTGCATTAGCAAACTGATAAACATCTAAAGCATTTTTTAGAGTATCAAAATATTTCAAAGTACTCATTGTGTTGATGATTAAATAGTCAATAAAAAGATTTATCAAAATTGTACATACCTCTGATTTATAACGAGGTGCTGAGGTAGGTGGGGCGGTCGAGGTTGCGGTAGGCGATGGCTTCCATGATGTGGTGGTCGAGGACGTCGGCGGTGCCTTCGAGGTCGGCGATGGTGCGGGCGACCTTGAGGATGCGGTCGTAGGCCCTCGCGCTCATGTTCATGCGCTCCATGGCGTCGCGCAGTTTCTCCAGGCCGGCGGCGTTGGGCTCGGCGTATTTGTGCAGCAGGGACGGGGTCATCTGGGCGTTGCAGTGGATGCCAGGTTCGTCCTTGAAGCGGCGCTCCTGCAGCATCCTCGCGGCGATGACGCGTTGGCGGATGGCGGCAGAGGGTTCGCCTGGGGCCTTAGATGACATCTGGTCGAAATCGACGGGCTGGACCTCGATCTGCAGGTCGATGCGGTCGAGCAGCGGGCCCGAAATTTTGCTCATGTAGTGGGTGCGCTGGTACTCGTTGCAGACGCACTTTTTCTTAGGATGCCCATAGTATCCGCAGGGGCACGGATTCATTGAAGCCACGAGCATAAACGACGCGGGATACTCTGTAGAATATTTTGCCCTACTGATACTGATAATCCTATCCTCCAACGGCTGGCGCATGACCTCCAGCACACTTCGATTGAACTCAGGTAGCTCATCAAGGAAGAGGATACCGTTGTGAGCGAGACTGATTTCACCGGGCATAGGGTAGGAACCGCCACCGACGAGGGCGACGGGCGAAATGGTGTGGTGTGGGCTGCGGAAGGGTCTTACGGTCATCAGCGTGGTACCTTGTTGGAGTTTTCCTGCCACGCTGTGAATCTTGGTGGTTTCAAGTGCCTCGCTCAGCGTGAGGGGTGGCATGATGGACGGCAATCGCTTGGCCATCATGGATTTGCCCGAACCAGGACTGCCCACCAACAGGATGTTGTGTCCGCCGGCACACGCCACCTCAAAGGCACGCTTGACATTTTCCTGTCCCTTGACATCAGCAAAGTCATAGGGGAACACGCCCTGTGCCTTGGCAAACTCGGCACGGGTATCCACTACCGTCGGTTGCAGGGTGATTTCGTCGTTGAGGAACTGCACCACCTCAATGACATTGTCCACTCCATAGATGTCCAGATTGTTGACCACAGCGGCCTCAAGGGCGTTGGCACGTGGCACGATGAATCCGTCCAACTGTAGCTGCCGGGCAAGGATCGCCATGGGCAGTGCACCCTTGATGGGGCGCAGGCTGCCATCGAGCGAGAGTTCGCCCATGAGCATATAACGGTTCAATTTGTCAGGATTGATCTTCTCGTCGGCGGCAAGGATGCCCACTGCCAGCGGCAGGTCATAGGCCGATCCCTCCTTCTTGATATCGGCGGGCGACATGTTGATGACCACCGACTTGCCAGGGAACTCATATCCCGTCTGCTGCATGGCGCAACGCACGCGCTCGGCACTTTCCTTGACGGCGGTGTCGGGCAGACCGATAATCATGAACCCCGTCCCCCAATCGACGGTCACCTCAATTTCAACCTTGATGGCATCGATGCCATGTACTGCCGCTGCTATTGCTCTCGCTAACATTTTGAAGTATATAGGGTTTAGAATACTTGTCCTGATCGTTTATTGAATGGCATCATCGGCCTTTTTCCTCGCTTGCTCCAGGCTGGGTCCCGAGTAGATGACCATGCCGGTGCTGTCGGTGACTGCATACCACGGCAATGACGTGATGCCCAGGAGCTGGATACCCTGTTCCAACGGACCGCCAGGAGCCCAATAGTGTGGCCAACTCTCATCAGCTATGACTCGATGCCAACGCAGGGTGTCGCTCTCGGCGAGGATGTCTATCACATGGATCCTCCCTGCTGCCTCGTCACTCAAGGCTTGCAGTTTGGTCTTGAGTGCATTGCGGTCATTCTGCGGGTTCGCCCACAACGACAAGAAGGTTATCCGACCGGTGAGCTTGACTTCCTCAAAGTCCCCACCATGCTTGATGAGGTTGAGGGTCATCAATCGAGGCAACTTGGCTTGACCCTTGCTCTTGCGGAATGCTGGCAACGCTTGTGTCAGCGATTCTGGACGGGCCTGGGGCTCAATGCCGTTCAGCATTTTCTTGATCTTATCAAGGTCACTGTAATCGCTATAGTCAGCTATCAGCAGGACCGTGGACAGCATCTCGGCAGGATGCTCAGCCACATATTTCTCGATAGCGGCGTCAAGGCGGCTGGGATTAGGGTCGGTGTAGAAGGCGGTGTGCTCGTCGCGGAAGAGTTGCCACTCCTCATTCAGGTGATTACCTTTCACCTTGATGGACATCGATTTGGTTGCGTCACCCTTGAGCTTGATGTGGTCGCCATTACAGGCTACGACCATCGCCAACGGCTCACCGCGAAAGTTGTTCACACTCACGATGGCAGGTTGCTGTGAGATTCCCTTGAAGGAGAAATGTCCTTGATTGTCCACCTCGGCAATCTCTTCGACAACGCCCGAGTCACCGATAAAGACCACCTTGAGGGTGTTGCCGTCAAGGTGGGCAATATTGCCGTCTATCTTGAAGCTGTCGCTGTTGCACGAGGCCAGGATGGCGACCAACAAGAGTAGTATGAGAGGAATTTTATTCATTGAGTTGATACTAAGTGATCAGTAACAAAATAAAAAATGATTACTCAATTTTCGTACAAAAGAACCGTCCCTCTGTACGAAAGTCAGGGGTCGCGCCAGTCGTCGTGCTGCTTGATGAGGGCGATGAGGCGATCGATGGCATCGGCCTCGGGGATGTTCATCTCGATGCACTGCTTGCCCTTGTAGAGGCTGATGCGCCCAGCGGCTGCACCGACGTAGCCGTAGTCGGCATCGGCCATCTCGCCTGGACCGTTGACGATACAGCCCATCACGCCGATTTTCAGGTGAGTGAGGTGGGAGGTTGCCTGCTGCACGCGCTGAACAGTGGATTGCAGGTCAAACATGGTCCTGCCACATCCTGGACAAGAGATGAACTCGGTCTTGCTGATGCGCTGGCGAGCTGCCTGCAGGATGGCAAAGGCATAACGCACGACCTCGCTGCCGCTATAGCTGTTGGGCGCTTCGAGCCAGATGCCGTCGGCGCGTCGATTCAGCAGGACAGTGCCCAGGTCGGCACCTGCCTTGACTTGTAGCCACTCGTTGGAGTTGTCAGGATAGGTGTTGCGCACAATGACAGGGCAGTTGATGCCAGCCCTGTCAAGGGCGTGTATCAAGGCTTGTTGCTCGGCCGGAATGTTCTTTCCGGCTGGTGTGATTACAAGAACGGTGTCGCTGCGGCCACGCAGGAATTCAAGACGATGAACCGGCGTGGTAGCGGGCACCTGCAAGAAGCGCAGACTTGTCGTCGAGCAGCGATTCCACTCGCCCAGGGTCAGCAAGGGAAAGACGTTGTGCTCTCCCTTCCAGGCAGCCAAGGGCACCAGGAATCGGTGTGTACTGTCAATCACGCCATCGGCACTATAGTAGAAATCGGGCTGTAATGGAGCTCCCTCAAGGCTTTCGGGACGGTAGCTGGCAACGACAACAGGCTGTTGATCGCCGCCGATGATGCCATCGACCGTGATTGTCGCCCGTCGTTCAGGACACAAGGGATCGTAACCTTCACAGTATTCACCCTCAATGACGGGAAGGCCCTCGCGCTGTGAGATGTAGTCAACCAGCTTGCGGGCTACCGGCACCTCCAGCTCGGGCTCCTCGCTGAGCGAGACGCGGATGGTGTCACCCAGTCCCTCGGCCATCAACGCGCCGATGCCCACTGCACTCTTGATGCGTCCATCCTCGCCGAAGCCAGCCTCGGTAACGCCCAGATGCAGCGGGAAGTGCATGTCCTCGCTATCCATGGCTGCCACCAGCCGTCGAACCGCCTCGACCATGACCACAACATTGGAAGCCTTCATCGAGATGACCACGTCAAGGAACTGTTGCTCAACAAAGACCCGCAGAAACTCCATTACACTCTCGACCATGCCAGCTGCCGTGTTGCCATAGCGGCTCATGATGCGGTCACTCAGTGAGCCGTGGTTCACACCCAGGCGAACCGCGGTGTGATGCTCCCGGCACACGGCGATGAAGGGTAACAGCGCCTCGCGGATTCGTGCCAGTTCGGCAGTATATTCCTCGTCGGTATATTCCAGTTGCTTGAATGTGCGTGCCGGATCGACGAAGTTGCCCGGATTGATGCGCACGCCCTCACACACCGCTGCCGCGGCGAGGGCAGCTTGGGGATTGAAGTGGATGTCGGCAATGAGAGGGATGTTACAGTCCTGTGCGCGGAGCACCCGTGATATGTCACCGATGCTATGAGCCTGTTTCACTCCTTGGGCCGTGAGCCGCACATAGTCGGCTCCCGCAAAGGCGATGCGCTGGCACTGTGCCGCACTGGCTTCCACATCATCGGTAGCCGTATTGGTCATTGACTGGACACGCACGGGCCATTCACTGCCCATCTCGATGCCTCCCACATTGACACTGACAGTGGAGCGACGTTTATAGTTGAAGGGATTGATGATCATTGTTTTCATTTAATTTATCCTAATAATCTCATGGTCAATGAAACACACAGGAAGCCCACCACGACACCTGCCAGCACCTGCCAGATGTCATGACGCTTGAGCACCAGCCGTGCCGACCCGAGCAAGCCCGCCACAATGATGCTGAAACACAGCATCCCGAGCAGATCAAACGCGCTGAGTCCCTGCACATGGATCTGGTAGATCAAGGCGATGACGCCGCCGATGCCCGCCATGTGGGCACTGATTTTCCACTTGAGGTTGATGAGTGCCATCACCAGTATGGTGATCGCCACTCCCACCATGAACATGGTGAACCACAGTGGCGCGTGGCAATAGTACAGATAGTAGGCTGCCACTGCGTTGCACAGGGCTGTGAACATGTAGGGGATAAAGCGTTGTTCCCTGATATTGACATGCAGGTCCTTGACCAGCTTGAAATGCCGCAGCACGCTCAGGAAGATAAGCGGCATGATGCAGGTGATGCCCATGCACACGAGCAGGATAGCCACCCTCCTGCCATAGGGCAAGAGGCACAATATCGATACCCACAAGGCCAGGAACACGCCATAGGTGGGCATCAACAGCGGGCTTAATGCCGTGGACAGGAAATTGGCAAGGCCTGCAATGAATTTATTGACGGTGTATCTGTTCATCAGAGTTGAGGATTGTTAGGAATTAAAAGGGTTGATCTATCTCGCCATCTTGCGACGCTCCGAGCTGCTGGGAATCTTGAGCGATACACGGTACTTGGCTACCGTGCGGCGTTCCAGCTTGTGCCCCATCTCCTTGAGTTTCTCACACAGGGTGTCATCGCTTAGCGGGTGTGACTTGTCCTCGGCTTCAATGAGTTTGCGCAGGTCATCCACCACCTCGTGTCTGGAGCCACCGTTGATGTCCTCGCTGAAGAAGGACTTCAAGCTCTTCACGCCCCAACGGGTCTGGACATACTTGTTGCTGATGGCTCTTGACACTACCGAGACATCTTTGCCGATCATGTCGGCAATCTGCTGCTGTCCCAGCGGCTTGAGGTCGCGCTCGTCACCGCTGAGGAAAAAGTCGGGCTGGCACTTGACGATGGCATTCATCGTGTTGAATAATGTCTCTTGCCGTTGCTTGAGCACCTCGATGAACAGGCTGGCACGCTGATAGGCGTCCTGGATGGTTTTCTTCTCCTTGGCCTCCTTGACACTCAGGCTGTCGGCATTCTTCTTGTAACGCTCATTCATCAAGGCATAGCTTTCACTGATCTGTAGTGCGGGGATATTGTTGCGCAGGGTGACCGAGATGCGTCCAGTCTCCTCATCCAGTTCCACGTCAAAGTCGGGTGTCACCTGCTGGGTGATATAGGACCTTGACCCGAAGGCATTGCCGGGATAGGGATTCAGTCCACGCCTGATCTGGTGCTTGAAGACCTGCTCCAGACGATCCTTATCAATTCCCATTTTGCGCGACAAGGAGTCAAAGCGCAGTCCAGCCATGTCGTCAAAGTGTTTCTCGGCCATGGCGATGGCAATGTCCACATCTTCGCTCTCGGACTTGCGCTTCAATTGCAGCAGGATGCACTCGCGCAGGTCACGGGCAGCGATGCCGGGAGGGTCCAATGACTGCACGATGTTGAGCACCGCTTCGACTTGCTGGGCATCCACCATGTAGCCGTCGTTGAAGGTCACGTCGTCGGCAATCTCGGTGGTGCGCCGTCTCAGGTAGCCATCATCCTCGATGTTGCCAACGATTGCCTGGGCAATGATCTGCTGTGTCTCGTCAAGTTCGAGTTCACCGAGCTGGTCGGTGAGGAAATCCTGCAACGTCTTCTCGCTCACTGCCGTGGGGGCATAGTACTCATCATCGGTGCTACGGTTATTGGCAAAGAAGCGATACCACGCCACCGTGTCATCATCACCGCTGTTCTCGCTGATGGGGTCATCGCTGCGGTTATCGCGGCTGTCGTCACGGTTTGATGCTTTGTCCTGGCTGCCTTCATTGTCATAGCCGTTATCATCATCCTTGTCCTCTGACTTTTTCTCGAGAGCCTGGATCTCATTGACTTTGTTATCAATGAATTCCGCCATCTCGGCATCATTTTTTTCCAGAATGGTGCCCAGCAATCGCTGTTGCTCAAGTGCCAAGCGTTGCTTCTGCTTCTGTTCCAGTGTGAGTCCCTGTTTTGCCATAATCTTCAGAGTTTTTAGCTTTAACCTACAAAGGTAGTAAAACTTTTTGGCCCATTTGCCATTTTGCGGGACAAAAAACTTATGGCCCATCTCAATCACAAGGCAAGAGGGCAAACAGGGATTCATCCTGCCTGCCCTCTCGGATCAATGTTGTGAATGCTATTCAGGTGATTACATCATGACCTTCTCGGTTGTGGTCCTGCCTCTGGCATAATGGGTTACAACAATGTTCAAGCCCTTGTAGGGGCGACTGCTGGGAATGCCCTGGAGATTATAGTAGGTCACCGAGGTCACTTGGCCAGCTGCCACTTCCTCAATGTAGGTGGGGACGCTCGAGAAATTGACCATGACTCGCTGCTCCACAATGACATAGTCCTTGCCGCCATGCTCGATGACGCGTTTCATCGGCTTGTCGGGAGAAACCCAATCTTGGGTGCCGTTATCCTCAATATAGGTGGCATAGAGGCGAGCGATATAGGTGGCTTCAAAGTTATCGTCATCCTCCGAGGTGTAGGGCTTCACGATGATGTCGGTCACGTTGATGGGCTCTTCTCCGGGATAAGTCGTCTGGATGTTCGCATAGGTCGTATTCCACGTCGAGGGACGTCCATTGTTGGGATTGGTGCCTGTTCCACTGATGTCCTCGAGCTGATTGAGCAAGACCTCGACCTCCCCCTTGTCGGTCACGCGCCAGATGCGGTAGTAGTAAGCATATTTTATGTCTTGTGTGAGAATGGGCGTGAGATGGAGGTTAGCAGTATAGCCCTTGTAGGTGTTCACGTTTCCGTTCTCGTCTTTCTGCTTGTAACTGTTAGACTTCTCTGCCGAGATTTCCAGGTTCAACTGGGGATAGGACATATCAAGGATGTCGCAACCATAGGTGTTCACCTTGGTCTGGTCGCCAGCAAACAGCGACACAATGGTGGGTACATAGCTGCTCACGCTCTTGTCGATGGCACCATACTTGTCCAGGACAGTAATCTCTGCAGGCTCATCGGTCATGGCAACACTGACGGTCTGCTCCATATTGTTGAGGTAGCCTTCCTTGCCGACGGTGAACACATGGTAATTACCGCTGTTGTTGAAGTTCTCGGCCTTACCCACCTTGAATTCATCAACGGGATGGTGTTCACGGTTCACGCGCAGGACGTCATACTCTTGCAGGTTGTTGGCTGGATCAAAGTTGACAGTAAAGGTGATGGCGTTGGTGGGCATGGGACGCAGGGAGTGGTCGGTGTCGTCCAGCACGTCGGCTCTTGTGTAGCCTTCGGTCTCAACCTTGTTGGTGGTCTTCAGCACCGGCACGTTCAATGGGTTACTGCACACCGTTCTCAATTCCTCGCCACCATTGCCGTCGGCTTCGACTTGCTCAAAGGCATAGATGTAGTGGTCGTACTGCTCGTTGGTGACCGTCGAGGCACGGAAGCGGTCATAGATGACCATCTCGTCGGTCACGTTGGTGATCATGCCATCGACAATGGGGTTCCCGTTATCAAACAGTCCATTGGCCACATCACGCTGTGTGGATTCAACATATTCCACATGGTATTGGTAGCCAGTCTCGCCAGCCTGCTGCTTGAAGTTGACGTGGGCGATTACCTCTTTGTGGCCAGTCGTGTCGGCACGAGTCACATCAAACGAGCCATGGAAATTCTTGAGGGCGCGCAGAGCCTTGTCACTGGCGGGCTTGATGGAAATCTTGTTGCGGTAGAAGTTCTCCTCGGTGTTGACGTTATAGAAACTGCGGTACTCAAGCATCTGCTGGAAGAAGGGCATGTCCAGAGGTGGAATGATCACAGTGCGCACGGGACTCACGGCGGTAATGGTCACCAGCGGCTTGCCGAGTTCGGTATTCAGCGTGTCCATGCCGTCCATGATCATGTTGCCGTCCATGTCATAGTTGATAGGGTGGGCTGTGATGACATAGTTGAACGTCTGGGTTTCAAAGGTCTGCGGTACCAGGTAGGAGTCTAACGTGTTCTCGACAGGCTCGTTCTTGTTCAAGAGGTCATCAATTCTCACCCATGAGCCGTCGTCCTTGACGATATAGACGTAGTAGTGCTCGGGCACATGGGCACCGATCTTCTCATCGGTGAACGAGGTGCTCCAGTCCAGGTTCACGCGGTAGTAATCCTCTACCTCTGAGGGTTCGGCAGTGGCATTCAGGTCGGCAGTGTACATGAGCACCTTGGGGCGGATGATGGAATCGCGACGGTCATCATTGCCCGTGCCGTTCTTGTGACCGTAGTCGGTGTAGTTCTGTCCACCGTCGTTATAGTAGTACTGCCCGTCATGCTCGGGGTCCTCGTTTATATAGCGCTGTAGTTCTAAGCGCCTGTCAGGGATATAGATACAGAGGTTTTTCAGGCTGTAGGCCTCACCCTCGTTTGAGATGGTGAACCAGTGAGGGACCCTGTCGCCACCATAGCAGGCGACATCACTACAGTCATGGTAGCAGTAGTGAACCTGACCGGATTTCATCTTGGCGATGAAGTCGTAGGTGGAAGAACCGAAATCACCCTTTACAGGACTGATCTGTTCATACAGGCGAAACAGGCATGACACGGCTGTGCCACGGGGTTTACCCTTGGAGGCAAAGAAGAACTTGTTGGTTGCAGTACCATCGATACAGAAGAGGTAGCCCGGGTTGTAGGGGTCGTGGACACGAGTGAAGGCTTTTACCACCTGCACCGATTGGTAAGCCTTATCGATCACGTTGCGGGCCAGATGGTTCTCATCGCCCGAATCGCTGATACCCACGGGCTTGTTCCAGGTCTCTTTGAGTTGGATGAGCAGTACGGTCATGCCGTCCTCCTCGGGGTTCTCAATGACCATGTTGTCATCCAGTGAGCGATCCCAGGTGTTGTACTTGCCGCCACCGCCATAGAGTTTGCCACTGGAGCGGCGTTGCGAGTGTGTGGAATCATTGATCTCCTGATTATAAGGCCAGTAGTTGTAGTGGTAGTCGAGCTTGCGGTTGAGCTGGAGATTTCCAGTTTCGGGGTTGCGCCACATGTAGGCATAGTGGATGCCAGGCACAGCGGGGTTAATATAGATGGCCCGGAGCAAGCCGATGATGTGATCAGGTGTTGTCGCCTCATCTGTGAGGTTGGCAGTCTTGGTGACACCATTCTCGGTGTAGTTAAAGTTGAATTGCGACCAATCAAACTTTGTGACTTTGTTACCAATTTCCTGTGCATGAAAATCCATGCATGACAAAGCGGCTAATAGAATCAGCAAATACTTTTTCATCGATAATGTAGATACAAAATGTTAATAATGTTTTGTTGAATTTGTCAGTATTTATCTTTAAATTGAATTTGTCTTATGCAATATGCAAGTGTCTGTATATGAGTGAAAAACTACCATATTTGATAAATTTGAGTGCCAAAGATAGTAGTTTTACTATAGATAATGGTAAAATTTAACACAATATAACATTTGATGTGTATCATATAATTATACAGAATATAATAGCTATTCCCTAAAGTAACTTGAAAATGATTGTGATGGCTGCGGTGTCGCTCCAGGAAAACATATAGACATAATAGTAGATGAAATGTGTTGCTGCCAGAATTTGTGACTATTGTGTGCCTTTTGGTTGATTTTCTGATAAAGTTGGTTGCAGTTTCCCACATTTATTATATATTTGCAGCAGTTAGCAACAAATAATCACTTGATATCAATTAATGATGAGAAAGATTTATACCTCGATGTTGGCAGCTGTGCTGCTGTTGGGTAGTGGATGCTCGATGTTAGGCAACATGGGCATGGGTGCCGGTACTGGTAGCGAGAGTGGCAATGGCACGTTGGGTGATGTGCTGGGTAACGTGTTGGGTGGCGTGCTGGGTGGACTTGGATCCCAGAACACCATCGATGGGCTATTGGGACTGGTCATCGGCAGTGTCAAGGTGCAGGAGAGCGAACTTTATGGCTCATGGTACTATGCTGAGCCCGCTTGTGCATTTACCAGCGAGAACCTGCTTGCCAAAGCCGGTGGTGCCGTCGCCGCCGAGCATTGTAAAGAGAAATTGCTGCCCGTCTATAACAGTCTGGGCATCAGTGCTCAGAATACACAGTTCCAGTTCACTCAGGATCATCGGTTTGCCGGCAATGTCAAGGGCATCCCCCTGAGTGGTACTTACACCTATGACCCGTCAAGTGGCACAATCAACCTGAAGACGATGCTCTTCTCGACCAATGCCTACATTACACGCACCCAGAGTGGTCTGGGTCTCACCTTTGAAAGCAAGAACCTGTTGAAGGTCCTCCAGGCTGTGGCAGCCATCAGCGGCAACTCCACGTTGCAGACCGTGGGTGAATTGAGCAAGCAATATGAGGGTGTCCGTCTGGGATTTGAAATCGCTCCCATGAGGTAGTCACGGGACGGTCTATTTCTTTAATGTGAACTCAAAGCACAATCCACCCCCTGTGGCGGGTTGTGCTTTAATTGTGCCGCCATGTAGCATGACAGCATTCTTGACGATGGCAAGACCCAGTCCGGTGCCACCCAGCGAACGGCTGCGCCCCTTGTCCACACGATAGAAGCGCTCAAAGATGCGCGACAGGTGCTCCTGGGCAATGCCAGTGCCGTTGTCTGCAAAGACGAACCGCCACCGTCTGTCATCGTCTTGGGCATTGATGGTGACGACAGCACCGTTTCCAGCATAATTGATGGCATTGTCCATCAGGTTGCGGAAGATGCTGTAGATGAGGGAATGGTTGCCATTAACGATGATGCCCTGCGGCAGGTAATTGATTACCTGCATCTGCTTGCTGTCGACAGCAAGGGCTGTCTCCTGGATGATCTCGGTCACAAGGTGGGACACATCAACGCGCTCAACGGTAATCATGTCGGCGGCATAGTCCATGCGATTGAGCGTGGACAGATCCTGCAGCAAGGAGGTCAACCGTTTGGCTTGGCTCTGGGTGCGCTCAATGAATTGGAGTTGTGTCTTGCTGTCCATGTCTGGATGTCCGAGGATGGTCTCGGTGTAGCCCAGGATGCTCGCGACGGGAGTCTTGAGCTCATGGGCGATGTTCTGGGTGAGTTCTCGGCGCACCTGAGTTTCCTTATTGATTTGCCTCTGGTTGATGCGTTCATCCATGCGGTTGGCATAGCGGTGCAGCATGACACCCAGTCCAGCCATTACCACAATAGAAAAAAGCAGCAGGTGCCAGTCACTACTCTCCTCAAACGGTAACAAGAAGTTGCGGTCATAATCCTCAAAGAGGATAAAGATGACCGCATAGATGGCAAAAATCACCATCACACTGATAAACATCTTGCGACCCTCGGACAAATGCTTCATCACATGACGAATAGGTACCCAAAACCATGCCGCGTGACGATACACGACGAGTAGCGCCCTATCTTCTTGCGCATGCGGGTAATGTTCACATCAACGGTGCGGTCGGTAACGACCACATCACGAGGCCACACCTTGTCTAACACTTCCTGCCGTGTGAAGACCTGTCCACGATGTTCAAGGAACAACTTCAAGAGCTCATATTCGGTCTTGGTGAGCTGTACTGGCACACCATCAACACTGACCGACATCTTGGCCAAGTCCATCCTCAATCCCTCATAGCAGAGTTCTTGAACGGCAGACGGATTGGGAGACGTGCGTCCCAGCACTGCCTTGACCCGTGCTACCACCTCGCGTACCGAGAATGGCTTGGCAATGTAGTCATCGGCCCCCAGATCAAACCCGTGCAACTTGCTCTCTTCCTCGCCCAACGCGGTGAGGAAGATGATGGGCACACTGGCTGTGTCGGCATTCTGCTTGAGCGATGCGGCGACTTCAAATCCCGACATGCCAGGCATCATCACATCGAGCAACAGCAAGTCATACTGCTGGACACCTTTTTCCAAGGCAGCTTCGCCCGATAAAACGGTATCAACCTGATACCCTGCCATCGAGAGGTTGAATTGCAGGATTTCACACAGGTCTTGCTCGTCATCGATTACTAAAATCCTCTGTTTCATATCCAGTCGCAAATATAATATTTTTTATCTACATTCACCCCTTCATCATGTTACAAAGCTGCTACATCTGCCCAAAACGGGCTTCAACGACATTGATGACATAGTCTCCCAGCTTTTCCAGTTCACCCACCAAATCGCCGTAGGCAGTACCCATCGCGTAATCATACTTGCGTTCGTCAACAGCCTTGGCATTGTCCGACTTGAGTCGATCGCGCAAAGTGTTGATGCGGTTTTCATAGTAGTAGCTCTGCTTCAGGTCGTGGTCTTCAAGACGTTCGCCGAGCACAAGATTCATCTGCGACAGGGCGTCACCACACAATGACACCATGTCGTTGAGACTCTGTAGCTGGTCGTCGGCAAACTCCCGTTCCTGCTGGTTGAGCCGTTGCATCGTGCGGGCCAGTCGATAACATGAGTCACCGATGCTTTCAATTTCACCTATCTCGCGCAGCATCTGCCTCACCTTCATTTTTGAATCATCGCTCAAGTGGCCATCGCTCACCTGTTCCAGGAAACGGGCGATGGTAATCTCGGCTTCATCGGTGACATCCTCTTCACGCTCAATCTGCTGGTAGATCTCATCAATCTTGTCACTGTCGTGACTGTTGAGCATCTCCCGGATCAGGACGAACATCTGTTCCACACGCTGGCCATAGTGGGCGGTCTCCTTCTGAGCCTGCATGACAGCAATCTCGGGTGTCTGTATCAAGTTACTCTTGATGTACTGCAACTTGAACGACTCGAGGTGGGCTTCTCCCTTATCGGGTAATATCCAGCGCACGACTTTCTCCATCTGTGGAATAAAGCCGATGAGGATGGCTGTATTGGTCACATTGAAGCACGTGTGGAACATCGCCAACACGACGGGAAGCCTGTGGGTCTGCCCGCCGGCCTGCATGTCATATTCTGCCAGCCAGCACACCAAGTCCACAAAGGGGTAGAACACACACATCACCCATATCACGCCAAACACATTAAATAAAAGATGGGCGAGCGCGGCACGGCGCGCCTCGGTATTGGCCCCCAGTGCAGCCAGATTGGCTGTAGCGGTCGTGCCGATGTTCTCGCCCATGACCAATGCGATGCCCAGGTAGATGGGCAGCACTCCAGTTGAGCAAAGCAGGATTGTTATTGCCATTACTGCCGCCGATGACTGCACAATGCAGGTGATGATGGTGCCGATGGCGAGAAAAGCCAAGATAGAGAGATGGCTGCTCGTGTCAAATGATGAGAAGAACTGCATCACAGCAGCATTGTGCTCCAGGTCCAGCTCCTTGCCAGCCGAGCTCAATAATACCAGCGAGAAGAACATGAAGGCGATGCCGAAAAGGAAATCGCCCTTATACCGGTGACGCTTGTGATAAATGAGCAAGATGCCAACCAGGAAGGCAGGAAACACCACATTGGTCAAGTCCACATTGTAGCCTAATGTCATGATCCACGCCGTGAGTGTAGTACCGATGTTGGCACCCATGATGACGCTGATGGCTTGTCCCAGGGTCAATAAGCCTGCCGATACAAACGATACCGTCATCACAGTTGTTGCCGATGAGGATTGCACGGCACATGTCACACCTGCTCCCGTGAGCATCCCCATGAAGCGGTTGGTGGTCATGCGGCCTAACACATGGCGCAACTGGGAACCTGCCATCTTCTGCAATGCGGTGCTCATCATGCGCATGCCAAAGATCAATAATCCTAATGTACCTAATATCTTGAGCAGTATCGTAATGTAATCTTGTGTTGTCTCCATATCGGTTGAGTAGTATCAGTTTTTTTGCTGCAAAATTACTGATTACATCCGTAGCTGCCGTTTGCAATAGTATTACAAACCAATTACTATTCTATTACAACCAAAACGCACTACTCGGTTTTGGCTGAGAAATTTCTGATATTAGTTGATTTTTGGCTTAATTATCGCAATTAAAGGGCGTTATTTGCGTTTAATAGTATATATTTGCACCTCGATGGACAAGATAATCAAGAAATATGAGCCGATCTCTCTCAACGAGATGAGTGGCATCAAGCTGATGAACCGCACCGACACCAAGTTTGTCACCACGGTTGACCAGCTCAAGCTCCTGTTGATGCTTGCCCATGACGACTACCGAGCTCAAGAAATTGACGGGAAGCGCATTGCTGCCTACTATACGGCCTATTTTGACACACCCGACAATAACATGTATATTGTCCACCAGAATGGTCACGCTGGGCGGCAAAAACTGCGCATCCGTTCATACGTGGATTCACACCTCAATTTTCTGGAAGTGAAGACCAAGAACAATCACGGGCGCACCAAGAAGAAACGTGTCGATATGGTCGGCTTTGACCCGCTGAATCCTGATCACAGCATCCGCTTCCTGTGTCAAGATGGTCAGTACAAGAGCTACGACGAATTCCTGCGCAAGCACTTGCGCTATGACCCGACGATCTTGAGCGAGCACCTGGAGAACCACTTCAATCGCATCACACTCGTCAACAAGGCCAAGACCGAGCGATTGACCATCGACACCAACCTGTGCTTCCACAACTTGAAGACGGGCCATGATGCAGATCTGACGGGGTTGGTCATCATCGAGCTCAAGCGGGACGGCCTGCAACCGTCGCCCATCCTGCACATGCTGCGTGAGTTGCGCATCAAGCCCAGTGGCTTCAGCAAATATTGCATGGGGTCGGCTCTTACCAATCCTGCTCTGAAGCGTAACAACTTCAAGGAACGGCTTCGCTTGATCGAACGATTGCTCTCGCGAGCTGACATGAATTGAGGACCAAGATATTAACTATACATCAAGAGAATATATGATATTGTTACAGGATTTTTCGGCCATTGAAGACGGAGCCGATGTTATACAAGAGGCGATGAATGCAGCTACAGGATTCAAGTGGTTTGATTCTGCGGGAGTAACCGAGATGATGATACGCTTCGGTTTCTTCATGCTGGTGTTGTTCATTATTGTCTATTTCTTGTACTATCGCAAGACCCACCGTCGTGACTACTTCTTCACGCTCGTGCTGTTGAGCGTCAGCATCTTCTTCTTGATCTACCTGCTGGGCAGTGTCAAGGTCAAGATTGGTTTTGCGCTGGGACTGTTCGCCATCTTCGGTGTGTTGCGATACCGCACCGAGACAATACCTGTGCGAGAGATGTCCTATATGTTCGGTGTCATCAGCCTGTCGGTCATCAATGCGCTGGCCGATGCCTTGAGTTTTGCCGAGCTGCTGATTCCTAATCTGGCGATTGCCGTGCTCATCTGGCTGTTTGAGACCTTTGTCCTTCGGGGTAACCTGGCCAGCAAGCTGATACTCTATGACCGCATCGAGTTGATTACTCCCGAACATCGAGAGGAACTGCTTGAGGACCTCCACAAACGCACGGGCCTGAATATAACCAAGGTGAATGTGGGCTCTATCGACTTCCTCAAGGACACGGCAATCCTCAAGATAGAATATGAGAATGACGGTGGCGGCAGTAGCCATGTTAATGATACTTTAAAAATACCAAAATACGAATGGCAAGAAGTAAAAGAAAACAACTGATAGTGTGCCTATTGATATTGTGCACCGCACTCATCCCGACATCATCGCTTGCCGATGATGCCGGGCTTGTGCTTAGTGCTGGGGCATCACACAAGTTCACCAAGCGGTTGAGTGCAGACTTTGAAGTCGAGTTCCGGTCACGCAATGACTTCCGCACGGCCGACCGTGTGAGCCTGGGTCCGTCGGTGAGTTACAAACTGTTGCCTTGGCTCAAGGCCAGTGCCGATTATAATCTGCTCATTGATAATAATCGTGAGGAGATCACCTATCAAGATGATGGGGTGAGCTACAACAACTGGCGACCCAGCTACTGGGGTGTGAGACACCGCTTCAATGTCTCTCTCACAGGTAGCTACAAGATCAATCGCGTGGAAGTGAGCCTGCGTGAACGATGGCAATACACCTATCGACGCTCGAGGGTGATCGATAACTTTGACTTTGACAACGGCGAGTGGGAAGATCACGAGGTGCGCGGCAAGGGCAAGAACGTGCTGCGCAGCCGCTTGCAGCTTGAGTGGGATATCCCCAAGTGTAAGTTTGACCCGTTTGCCAGTGTGGAGTTCCACACGACGCGTGAACTCGAGAAGACGCGCTTCATCGTCGGCGTGAATCACACCATCAAGAAGACGCACGCCTTCAAGGCCTATTACCGCTACCAGGTTACCGGAAGCGGCAGTGATGAGCCCAATATCCATCTGCTGGGACTGGGCTATACCTATAAGTTTTAATTCAGTGGAGAATAAGCGATTATGAGAAAGATATTCTATGGTTTGCTGGCCGTGACACTGGCTGTGACGATGGCATCGTGTGTGAACGATGACACCGACATGGACGACATCATTGCCCAGTATCAGGTGGAGCCCGTCAACATCGAACTGGACTTCAGCGAATTGGCAGAGGCTCCTGACGTTCCTGTTACCGACGAGAACGACTCGGCCTATAACGACTATGTAGAGAATACCACGTGGAACAAGGTGATCAACATCGACTTTGACGGCGAGGCTGTTGCGATCAACGGCACAGTCTCGGGAGTGATGGTGCAGGCGACTGGTGCCCACGTCACTGTCGTCAACATGTCAGGACCGGTAAAGTTTGTCGTCAGTGGTCAGACCTCTAACGGCTCGTTGAAGTTCTACGGTGACAAGCGTTTCCAATTACTGCTCAACGGAGCCGATGTGACCAATCCCAATGGTGCCGCTATCAATAACCAGGGCAGCAAGTCGATGTATGTCGTGCTGGCCGAGGGAAGCCAAAACAGGCTTGAGGACGGAACAGCCTACACGATGGTGGATGAAGAGGACCAGAAGGCTGCCTTGTTCAGCGAGGGGCAGATCATCTTCAGCGGCACTGGCAGGCTCAACGTCTTTGCCAAGGGGCGTGGTGGCATCCGCAGCGATGACTATATTCGCATCCGCCCGGGTGTGAAGCTCCATATCCACAGCGCAGCTCTTGACGGGCTGCGTGCCAACGATGGTATCATCGTCGATGGAGGCGTGATCAATGTTGAGACTACTGGAGCAGGGGCCAAGGGTGTGCGCAGTGGTGGCGTGATGGAGGTCAATGGCGGACGCCTTGTCGCCATCAGCCACGGCGATTGCAGGATTGAGACGACCGATGGGCTTATAGATACCACGGCCTGTGCCGCACTCTACTGTGACACGCTGCTTAACTTGAATGCCGGCATCCTCAAGCTGAAGGCTACCGGTGACGGTGGCAAGGGCCTTAATGCCAAGCAGGATGTCGCTGTCAAGGGCGGAATTTTCCAGGCTGTCGCAACTGGCACATGTGAGTTAAAGAAATCCAAGGGCGTGAAGATTGACGGCAACTTTACCATCACGGGCGGCAACTTCTACAGCTATAGCCGCCGCAGTGATCCCATGGATGTGGGTGGCACCACCTCGATAGCTGCGGGCTACATCACCTGTGATCAGGGTGTCAAGGTAGTCACCATCGCCTATTGAATCAATTTATCAATGATTATTATACTTTCTAAAAAGCTATGAAGAGAATACTGTTATTTGCATTAGTGACGCTAACGATAGCGTTCAGCACCCAAGCGGCAACGGGCGATGTGAACGGCGACGGCGAGATTAACATCAGCGATGTGAATGCTCTCATCGACATGATCTTGAGTGAGAATGCCGAGGCTGCTGGCGACGTGAACCGTGACAGCGAGGTCAACATCAGTGACGTGAACGCCCTCATTGACATTATCATGGGTGGTGGCGTGGTAGATGAAATCACGCCCAAGGACATCGAACTGGACTATTCGACCTTGACCGAGCCCTCCGAAGTCATCCAGGACGATGAGGATGAAGAAGACTTTGGTGACTATGTCGAGAACACGACATGGGCCACCACGGTGCGGATCAATTTTGATGGAGAGACGGCAACGGTGACGGGTGCTCCCAGCTCGGTCTTTGTGAGCATCGACGGTGCCCACGTGACCATCACCAGCACCGCCAAGCGTGTGCGCTACATTGCCACGGGTACCACATCTGACGGGTCAATCAAGTTCTACAGCGAGAAGAAGTTCCAGCTCCAGCTCAATGGCGTGGATATCACCAATCCCACGGGCGCTGCCATCAACAACCAGTGCGGCAAGTCGTTCTACCTCGTCCTTAACGAGGGCACGGTCAATACCCTGCGCGATGGCGAGACCTATGCGATGGTGGACGCTGAGGACCAGAAGGCGGCACTCTTCAGCGAGGGGCAGATTCTGGTCAGCGGCAAGGGCCAGCTCAGCATCTATAGCGTGGGCAAGCACTGCATGGCAAGCGATGATTACATCTTTGTCAGACCAGGCTGTCAACTCTACATGAACAGCACCAGCGGTCATGGCATCAAGGCCAAGGACTACGTCTATATCAAGGGTGGCGTCATCAACATGGAGATTGCTGCCGATGGTGCCAAGGGCATCAACTGCGACAGCCTCATCTACATCACTGGTGGGCGCACCACCATTATCAACTCAGGAACATCACTCCCTGAGCTCGATGAACAAGGCAATGTCGTCTCGACAGGTGCTGCTGGCGTGAAATCTGACTACAACATCACCATGACGGGTGGCCAGTTGAACATCAAGTGTACGGGCGACGACGCCAAGGGCATCAATGTCGCGCAGCCGCTGCTGTTCACTGGCGGTGAACTGAACGTCGTTGTCACGGGTAAATACGTCAACGTGACCCCGAAGGGCGTGAAATGTGACACCGACTGCACGATTACCGGTGGCTCATTCTACAGCTGCGCCCCCAACGGCAAGGCTATCGACATTGACGAGAGCCTGTATAAATTCACTATCGGCGAGGGCTATACCACCCTCAACAACGAGGATCCTCGCCTGCTGGAAATCTACTATCAATAACGTAGCAATACTACCAGCTCCTTGCCTGTGCCCAAGATGTGGGTTGACTACATTTGGGCACAGAAAAGTTGCTTTGTCACTGGAGTTATAGTAATTATTATGGTATTTTGCTGAATAATAATAATGAACCACTGAATTTATTTTGATACTTATCCCGATAGTATTACTTTTGCTCATCAACATAACAAGGAGAACGAGGTCATGAACATTTTTAACCAGCAGACCAAGCAGGAGACTATCATCTATACGGTGGTGTGGGTATTGTTATTCTTGGCTCCCGTTGTGGAATTACTGATTTTCTATGATTCCGAGCACCCTATCTGGATCAAGCGAGGATTGATGGATGCATTAGGTGGTCTCTTGGCATTCCTTATTGTGTTCCTCATCCACAATCATGTGCTGGCCCCTATGCTTGTCAAGCGCAAGAAGGTAACGCAGTACTTGATCGGTTGTATAGCGGTCATCGTCTTGTTTCAGACCTACCATTGCATGCACAAGCCCTCAGATATGCTGCGTGGTCCCAAACCTGATGCTGCTGGTTGGGTAGCACCACCTCCTCCCAATGGTCGTCCCCCCATCGACAAACACGACATCTCGATGTTCACGATTGTCATCATGATGCTTGGTGCCAACCTGGGTGTCAAGTCCTATTTCCAGAATGAGGCCGAGAAGAAACATCTGGCTAAGCTCAGGGAACAGAGCCTCCAGCAGGAACTGAGCTTCCTGCGTTACCAGATCAACCCGCACTTCATCATGAATACGCTCAACAACATCCATGCCCTGGTGGATATTGACCCCGATCAGGCAAAGGACAGCATTGTGGATATGTCCAGGATGATGCGCTACTTGCTCTATGAGAGTGATAATCATTCTGTGTCTCTCAACAAGTCGATTATCTTCCTCAAGAAGTACTTGAACCTGATGAAGTTGCGCTACACCGACATGGTCAACGTTAACCTTGATGTGCCCGAGGCTTGCTCCGAAGATATCGTGATCGTGCCGCTGGTGTTTATCCCCTTTGTGGAAAACGCGTTCAAGCACGGGGTTTCCTATGACAAGCCCTCGACCATCGATATCGACATCGAGAAGAAAGGCGACCGCCTGCTGTTCCACTGCCATAACACCAAGAGTAACGTCAAGCATGAGTATGGCGGGGTAGGGTTGAGCAATGTGACCAAGCGCCTGGAACTCATCTACGGCAACGACTACTCGCTTGACATTGAGGATGGAGAGGACAACTATGACGTGCTGTTAAATCTACCGGTCAAGCGTGCCGGTGAATTGGGCACTCTGTCAATGAACTCTCTACCCAACAACTCACCAATTAATCATTAATTGAAATAATTATTATGATCAGATGTATTGCAATAGACGATGAACCGCTGGCGCTGAAGAAGCTGGTGACCTATATCCAGAAGATTCCTTTTCTCGAGCTGGTGGCACAATGCCATAGTGCGATTGAAGCACAGAAAATCATCGACCAGCAGGAGGTGGAAGCCATCTTTCTGGACATCAACATGCCAGACCTCAATGGCATGGACTTTGCCAAGTCGATGAATCAGGACCACAGTAAGGGTCCCGTGCTGGTTTTCACGACAGCCTATAGCGAGTATGCTGTCGAAGGGTATAAGGCCAATGGCGTGGGCTATCTGCTCAAGCCTTACGGATTTGATGAGTTTGAGGCTGCCGCCCAGAAGGTGAAGGACGTCTGTGAAATCAGGCAGCAGGCCAAGGGTGAAGTGTCCACCCAGATAGATGACGACGGCATCATCTATGTCAAGAGCGACTACAAGATCGTGCGCATCGACATCGAGCAGATCCGTTACATCGAGGCCATGAGCGAGTACCTGAGGATTTCCTGTGAGGGCAAGGACAAGCCAGTGATCGTGCTGTTGAGTATGAAGAAAATCGAGGAGCATCTGCCCTCCAGCAAGTTCATGCGCATCCACCGTTCGTTCATCATCAACCTTGACAAGGTGAGTGAGGTGAAGAAGAATCATGTCCTGCTCTCCGGTGATGTATCTCTTCCCATTGGTGACAATTACAAGGACGCATTCATCAGTTATCTCAACAAACGTATATTGACAAAATAGTATTTTTCTCATAGTATTTTTTTGGAGGAGCCCACGCGAGAAGCGCATGGCTCCCCCTTTTTTGTGTTGATTTTAGTCGAGTTGCGCCAAATAATCGTTTTGCTGTTGGGTGATAGCAGGATTTTTTGTAATTTTGCACGTTTTTAAGCGATTATATATTAATTCAAGACTATGAATATTTCCTACAAGTGGCTCAAACGCTATATTGACACCGACCTGACACCTGAGAAGGTGGCCGAGGCACTGACCTCGCTGGGTCTGGAAGTGGGAGCAGTAGAACAAGTAGAAACCATCAAGGGCGGATTGCGCGGGCTGGTTGTCGGTCAAGTGATGACTTGCATCGACCATCCTAATAGTGACCACCTGCACATTACCACTGTTGATCTGGGCGACGGCAATGACCCGGTGCAGATTGTCTGTGGAGCACCCAACGTGGCTGCTGGCCAGAAGGTCATCGTTGCCACCCTGGGCACTAAGCTCTATGATGGCGACAAGGAGTTTACCATCAAGCGTTCCAAGATGCGTGGTGAGGAATCGCTGGGCATGATCTGTGCCGAGGATGAGATCGGCGTGGGCACCAGCCATGACGGCATCATCGTCTTGCCCCAGGAGGCAGTGGTGGGTACCCCAGCAGCCCAGTACTACGGCATTGAGGATGACTACCTCATTGAGGTGGACTTGACCCCCAACCGCATCGACGGCGGCTCGCACTATGGTGTGGCTCGCGACTTGGCGGCATGGATGAAACGCCACGGCATGGAGGTGAACCTGCATCGCCCCAGTGTGGATGGCTTTGCCATCGACCGTCAGGATGGCGGCATCCCCGTCACTGTCGAGAACGCCGAGGCTTGTCCCCGCTATGCAGGATTGACCGTGCGCGGCGTGAAGGTGCAGGAGAGCCCCAAGTGGCTCAAGGACCTGCTGCTCGCCGTGGGTCAGCGTCCCATCAACAACATCGTGGATATTACCAACTATATCTTGCTGGGTACGGGTCAACCCATGCACTGCTTTGACCTGAGCAAGGTCAAGGGCGACCGCGTGGTGGTCAAGACTGTTGAGCCGGGCACCAAGTTCGTCACCCTCGACGGTGTGGAGCGCACGCTCACCGAGCGCGACTTGATGATCTGCAACGGCGAGGAGCCGATGTGCATCGGTGGCGTATTCGGTGGTCTGGACTCGGGTGTTACCGAGGTGACAACCGACGTCTTCCTGGAGTCGGCCTATTTCCATCCCACGTGGATCCGCAAGACGGCACGCCGCTTCGGTCTGAACACCGACGCCTCATTCCGCTTTGAGCGCGGCATCGACCCCAATGAAGTCATCTATAACCTGAAGCTCGCCGCCATGCTCGTTAAGGAGCTGGCAGGTGGTGAAATCTGTGGCGACATCATTGATGTGAAGGCTCACGATTTCCCCGGCTTCCCCGTTGAACTGCACTATGACTACGTGAAGCGTCTCATCGGCAAGGAAATTCCCCACGACGAGATTCGCGATATCGTCAAGAGCTTAGAGATGGAAATCACTGCCGAGGACGACGAGAAACTCAATCTCATCGTGCCCACCTATCGCGTTGACGTGCGCCGCCCGTGCGACGTTGTTGAGGACATCCTGCGCGTCTATGGCTACAACAATGTTGAGTTTACCGACGAGGTCCACAGCAGCCTGTCGAACAAGACCGACGTGGACTTCCGTGACGACATGCAGGAGACCATCAGCAACCAGCTCACCAGTGTGGGTTACCACGAGATGATGAACAACTCGTTGACCGTGGGTGCCTATTACGAGGGGCTGACTACCTATCCTGCTGACCTGTGTGTCCGCATCATGAACCCCTTGAGCAGCGACTTGAACGTGATGCGCCAGACGTTGCTCTTCGGCGGTCTGGAGAGTATCGCCCGCAACATCAACCACAAGAACGCCAACCTGCGTCTCTATGAGTTCGGCAACGTCTATTGCCACGATGGCAGCATCAGCCAGGAGGAAAAGGCCCTTGCCCCCTATAGCGAGAGCACACAGATGGGCATGTGGTTGAGTGGTAACAACCATGACGAGTCGTGGGCCGACAAGGTGAGGGCACTCAACGTCTATGACCTGAAGGCCGATCTTGAGAACGTGCTCGTCAACATGGGCATCAACCTGCATGACCTGGTCATCGAGCAGCATGAGGATGAAATCCTCAATCCTGCCCTGCGCTATAGCAACCGTGGCGGCAAGACCATCGTCGTGATGGGTGTCGTTGACGAGGCACTGGCCAAGAAGTTTGACGTGGACCAGCCCGTCTATTACGCCCAGGTGAACTGGAATCTCGCATGCAAGATGGCGATGAAGAAGGACATCAAGTACACCGACTTGCCCAAGACGCTGCCCCTGCGCCGCGATCTGGCACTGCTGGTGGATCGTCAGGTGACCTACGACGACATTCGCCGTGTGGTAGAGAGCAGTGAGAAGAAACTGTTGAAGTCGATGACCCTGTTCGACGTCTATGAGAGCAACAAGCTGGAGGCCGGCAAGAAGTCATACGCCATCAGCATGATTCTCCAGGACAACGAGAAGACGCTCAACGACAAGCAGATCGATGCCATCATGAGCAAGATCATCAAGAACCTTGAGACCCAGCTGGGTGCCAAGTTGAGATAATAAAGACTTAAAACCAAGGACTAAAATACTTTTATTATGGGAAGAGCTTTTGAATACCGCAAAGCAAGAAAGATGAAACGCTGGGGCAGTATGTCCCGCACCTTTACCAGAATCGGCAAGGAAATCACCATCGCTGTCAAAGCTGGTGGACCTGACCCCGAGGGTAACTCCCGCCTGCGTGCGCTCATCGCTAACGCTAAGGCAGCCAACATGCCCAAGGAGAACATCGAACGCGCCATCAAGCGTGCCAGTGAGAAGGATGCTGGCGACTACAAGGAGGTAATCTATGAGGGATTTGGCCCTCACGGCATTGCCGTCCTGGTCGAGACCGCTACCGACAACACCACCCGCACCGTTGCCAACCTGCGCAACTATTTCAACAAGAAGGGTGGCTCGCTGGGCAATTCGGGCAGTGTAGCCTTCATGTTCAGCCACAAGTGCTACTTCCACGTGGCACCCAAGGCCGATGTTGACCCTGATGAGCTTGAACTGGAACTCATTGACTGTGGCGCCGAGGAATTTGCCATCGACGAGGAAGAAATGCTCGTTTCGGGCGACTTCGCTGCTAACGGTGACATCATGAAGTACCTTGAGGACAACGGCTTTGAGATCAAGAGCAGTGAGTTTGTCTATGAGCCCGCCGACTACAAGGACGTGACCGAGGCCGAGCGTGCCGACGTTGATGCCCTTATCGAGGTCCTTGAGGAGGATGACGACGTGCAGAACGTCTTCACCACCATGGCCGAGGCCGAAGGCGACGACGAGGAGTAACCCCCTCATCCGTTTCACGCAATACAGTGATGGCGGTTTCATCTATGGTGAAGCCGCCATCACTGTACTATACTTGTCCTTAAAGTTGTCGTGTCCGTTCCGGCACTCTCAGTATAAATGCGGCACTACAGGGTGACAACGGTGCCGATGGGCTCGCCCGACATCACCTATATCTGCTCTTTATTTTCCCAAAACAGATAATAATACTCCATTTTTGGGAAAATAAAGTTTTTAAATTTCCCAGAATCGATATTTTTTATACCTTTGCGGGAAAATAAAAATATGTTTGCTATGAATATTATTGGACGTAAAGCCGAGCGAGAACAGCTTGAGCACATCTATAAGTGTGATGATGGTTCTAAGTTTGTTGCCGTTTATGGACGGCGCCGCGTGGGTAAGACTTTTTTGATTAAAGAACATTTCAAGCAGAGGCTTACATTTTGGCACACAGGACTCTCGCCATATAGCCGCGACAGGAAATTCTTATTACGTGACCAACTGCAAGCATTCTATTACTCCCTGCAAGACTATGGTCTGGAAGGAGCATCCTGCCCCAAATCATGGCTTGAGGCTTTTAGGCTATTAGAGAAACTGTTAATGCAGAAGGATGATGGCTCGCGCCAGGTTGTATTCATTGATGAATTGCCTTGGCTGGATACAGCACGGTCACGGTTTATACCCGCATTTGAACACTTCTGGAACGGATGGGCTGCAAAACGCGATAATGTTATGCTCATCGTGTGCGGTTCTGCCACATCTTGGATGGAAGACAATCTGATAAACAATAAGGGCGGACTATATAACCGATTGACACATGAGATCAAGTTGTCACCATTCTCGCTGGCAGAGTGTGAGCAATTCTTCAAGGCAAAGCAAATGAATATGAGCCGCTATGAGATTGCTCAGGTTTATATGGTCTTCGGTGGCATCCCGCACTACTTGGATTTGTTTGAGAAGGGATTGAGTACACCACAGAATATTGATCGCATCCTATTTGACAAGAATGCCAAATTGAGAAATGAGTTTGACCGACTATTTGGCTCATTGTTCAAGAATACTGAGGACCATGTTGCCGTTGTGAGGTTGCTTGCCAAACGGCGCAATGGTTTCACAAGAAAAGAGATTGTGCAAGAAACAGGCCTTCAGCAGGGAGGCAACGTTACACTCATCCTGAAAGGACTTATTGAGAGTGATTTCATTATGGGTTACAATCCTTATGGTGAGAAGCGCCGTGAAAGATACAGACTTATTGATCCTTACTGTCTGTTTTACCTCAATTTCATTGATCAGCAGTCAATTCTTGATTCACAATATTGGGAGAAAAACTACAATTCCCCACGACTGAACGCTTGGCGAGGTTATGCCTTTGAAGAACTCTGTTTCTCGCAGGTTGATAAGATAAAAATAAAGATGGGCATTGCTGGGGTGAGTGCTTCAGTATCGTCTTGGGTAGTGAGCATCGATGGCAAGCAACAGATGCAAATCGACATGCTTATCAACCGGGCTGACAATGTTATCAACCTGTGCGAAATCAAGTTTTATGGAGCACCATTTAGCATCGACAAGCAGTATGATGCCGTATTGCGGGAGCGCGTTCAGCAACTGATAGAGAGAGTCCCCAGAACGAAAACTGTTCACTTGACTTTTATCGCTACATTCGGGCTTAAGGCCAACGAATACAGTGGACAAGTGCAGAGTGTCGTTACCCTTGACGATCTGTTCTGACACTCAGCTTATTCATTGATATTGGTGTAGTTGTTGCAGGAGATTTCATCATTAGAAACAAGACCCTGTCATTCCCCTACACCTTGACGGCCTGATAGTCAGATGGATAATGGCCATACTATAGACACCATACAAGGATAAAAGGAAAACAAGAAATACAGATCAAGTGATTGTTAATCAATGATTTGTATTTCTTGTTATTTTAAAACTCTTTGTGGCTTTGCGTCTTATCGTGAGGCACCAAGTGTGCGGATGCTCAATAATAAGTTGTGAGTGTTGTCAACTAAGTTGTTCTTGTAGTCTGATAACGGGCACTACAGGGTGACAACGGTGCCGATGGGCTCGCCCGACATCACCTTGTGGAGGTTGCCGTACACGTCCATGTTGAACACATGGATGGGCAGCTTGTTGTCACGGGCCATCACGGTAGCGGTCATGTCCATGACCTTGAGGCCGCGGTTATAAATTTCGTCGTAGGTGATGCGGTCAAACTTGGTGGCTGTGGAATCCTTCTCGGGGTCGGCGGTGTAGATGCCGTCCACGCGGGTGCCCTTGAGCATCACGTCGGCCTCGACCTCGATGGCACGCAGCGTGCTGCCCGTGTCGGTGGTGAAGAAGGGGCTGCCTGTACCGCAAGAGCAGATGGCGACCTTGCCGGCCTGCATGGCCTCGATGGCACGCCACTTGCTGTAGGGCTCACCGATGGGGAACATGCCGATGGCGGTAAATACCTGGGCGGGCTGTCCGATGGCCTCAAGTGCCGACGACAGTGCCAGCGCATTGATGACCGTGGCGAGCATACCCATCTGGTCGCCCTTGACGCGGTCAAAGCCCTGTGCGGCACCCTTCAGGCCGCGGAAGATGTTACCGCCGCCCACGACGATGGCGACCTGTACACCAGCGTCCACGATTTCCTTGATCTGGGTAGCATAGTCGGCAACGCGCTGCGGGTCGATGCCGCTACTCTGTTCTGCAGCCAGCGACTCGCCGCTGAGCTTGAGCAATATGCGATGATAAATCGGTGTCATAAGAATGTTTTATTTAATAATGTATATGAAAAAACAAGGTTGGCAAAAACGATGTTTTGACCAACCTTGTCATTGATGTCATGAGTAGTAGTGTCTTGTGATTACTTTCCGGCCAGGGCGTTGGCACGCTCCAAGTACTTGTCCACTTCAAATCTGTACTGCTGGGTATAGATCATGTACTTGTCCTTGATCTCCTGATAGATGGCTGCCTCCTCGGCATACTTCTTCTGCTCGTGGAGCACGGTAGCCTTCTTGATCATGAAAGCGGGAGCATAGAGCTCGTTGCCGTTAGCCAGACTGATAGCCTGATCGTATGCGCTCATGGCCTTATCGAGCTTCTTGAGGTTCACATAGCAGTCACCGAGCAGCGACTTGCAAGCCGGAGCGATGAGGTTACCCTTGGGACTGTAGTCCTCGAGGTGCTTAGCAGCCTTCTCATATTCACCCTTCTGATAAAGCAGGATAGCTGCATTGAGGTGAGCACGCTCGCCAGTCTTGTTGCTAAACTCTGAAGCCACCTTCTCGTAGTCCTTCAAAGCTTTCTCCTCGTCACCTTGCAGTAACTCGATGTCTGCAGTACCGATCTGCTCCTTGGCTTTTTCCTTATTCGGGTTGTGGATGCCATAGATGTATCCGGCTGCGAGCAATGCGAGCACTGCGATAGCGATGAGTGCCCAATTGATGTACTTCTTGTTGTCTTCAATGCGTTGTGCCGCGCTGGTGAGAGACTCATTCACCTCTTCGAGGGTGGTGCGGGCACCTTGATCTTGTTTCTTTGCCATTATAATATTGCGTTAGTTTAATGTATTCGACAGTTTTGCGGGTGCAAAAGTAATAGTTATTCTTAACATTAAAAAGCAAAAAGGCAACATTTTTTGTTTTTTGGTCATTTTTAGCCGTCTGAATGCCCCTGTATGGCAATTATCTGGGGACAAATGAGCTTTTTATTTGCATTTTTCCATACAAAGCATTACCTTTGCAGCTACTTCAAGCTATAAGAATATGGAACTCAAGTGCCCACAGTGTGGAAAATGGATGGCCGTGTCCCAGGAGGAACTGTTGATTCACGACAGCCAGGTCGTGTGCCCGCAGTGCCTTGCAGTGTGCCAGTATGAGAATGGCGGGCTTGTTGTCAGGGATGACTCGGATGCCCCATTCAGGCACAATGCCGCTGTTGACAGCAGCAAGTTTGAGACGACAGCACGATTCTGCCACAGCTGCGGCAAGAAGCTGCCCGAAGGCATCAGTTTCTGCCCTTACTGCGGTGCTGACTTGAGTGCCCCCTTTGAAGCTGAAACTCCTGTTGAGCCTGCACCGGCACCTTCAACCCCGGCAAAGCCGCGGGAGCCAGAGCCTGTCGCCCAGCCAGCACCTGTCGCCACCACGCCCAAGAAACAACCACAACAGCGTGAGGAAGTCCGCAAGCCCATTCCCCAGGTAGAGAACAGCTTGCGCACCATCCCGCGTCAATACAGCAGTATGCACCCCCAGCTTCACCAGCATGGTACCATGCCGAGCACCAGGTTCAAGATCTTTGCTTACGCGGTCATCGCGCTATTGCTTGCTCTGCTCGTTTTCATCATCATCGCGGGTTCCAGCATCGAGCCGTCCATGTGACATGGTTTCTCATGAGATAATGAAAAGAAGCTGGACATATTGGGTCATAGCTGCCGTGGCATGTGCAATGCTCGCGGCATGTGCAAGCATCGGCTCGCCCGAGGGCGGACCGCGTGACTACACGCCGCCCCGAGTGGTGAAATCGTCGCCCGAGCCCGGCGCACTCAACTTCGCCGGCGATAAAGTGGAAATCACCTTTGACGAAATCATCAACCTGAAGGATCAGCAGAAGAAGGTTATTGTCTCTCCTGCCCCCAAGACACAGCCACTCATCCGCAGCGTCGGCAAGAAGTTGACCATTGAGTTCCGCGATCCGCTGGAAGAGAACACGACCTATGTCATCGATTTCTCTAACGCTATCGAGGACAACAATGAGGGTAACCCCCTTGACGGCTACACGTTTGCTTTCTCGACAGGTGATGTCATCGACACGTTGGCGATTTCGGGCATTGTGCTGCGGGCCAAGGATCTGGAGCCGATGCAGCACGTCATCGTGGGCATCCACAGTAATCTTGACGATAGCGCTTTTACCAGCATCCCGCTGGAACGCGTGAGCCGCACCAATGATCGTGGCCAGTTTACCATCCGCAATCTCAAGCCCGGCAATTACCACGTGTTTGCCCTCAACGACATGGACGGTGACTACCGCATGGCACGCACCGAGGACATCGCCTTCCTTGACCAGATAATCATTCCGACTACCGACCGATATACGTCTCAGGACACCGTCTTCACCTACGACCGGCATGTGGATACCGTATTTACCGCTGAACATACATTGTTTCTCCCTAACGACCTATTGCTGAGTATGTTCAATGAGGGCTACCGTTCACACTATGTGAAGCAGACGAGTCGCCCCGAGGCCAACAAGCTCTATCTGCTCTTTGGCGCTCCTAATGATACTTTGCCAGGGCTTGACATCCTCAGGCCTGCCGACCACGCCGCGGACTGGTATCGGGTGGAGCGCAACCAGGATAACGACTCGCTCTACTACTGGATTACCGATTCGGTGCTCATTAAGGCCGACACCATCATCGCCGCCATGACCTACTTGCGCACTGACACTGCCGACCGTCTGGAACAGGTGACCGACACCATCCGTTTCGGGTATCGCAAACCTGCTGCCCAGGTCAAGGAAGAGGAGAAGAAGGCCAAGGAACGCCAGGATCGCGCCAAGCGTCTTGCCCAACTGCTTGAGAAGCAGGAGAAAGCTGCTGCCCAAGGCAAGGAACTCAGCGAGGGCGAACTTGAGGAGATCAAGGAACTGCAACACGTCGATCCCAATGAAGTGCCACGACTCACCATGGACTTGGAGAAGAGTGGGGCTATAGATGTGGGCGACTCCATCATCCTCAAGTTTGACACGCCCATTGCTGATATTGACGCTCGCGGCGTTCATTTAGACGTGAAGCGCGACACCTTGTGGGTACCTTGTGGCATCTTGCCAGCTATCAGGCCTGTCAACGATTGTAACCCGATGCGTTACTGGCTGCCATTCCACACGCAGCCTGACTCGACCTATCGTCTGACCATCGACAGCGCAGCCGTCACATCGGTCTATGGACTCCACAACAATCAGCTGTCCAAGGATCTGAAGGTCAAAGGGCTGGAGCAGTACGCCAACGTCTATTTCAGGGTTAATGTCTCGCAAAATGCCTTTGTTGAGCTACTGGCGTCGGGCGAGAAAGTCGTGCGTACCGTCGCTGTCAAGAATGGCACCTTTGAACTCCTGAATGTCACACCAGGAACCTACTACTTGAGACTCACCATCGATGCCAATGCCAATGGCCAATGGGACACTGGCAATTATAAGGGACACCAGCAGCCCGAGGAGGTCTATTATTATCCCAAGAAATTGCGCCTGCGTGCCAACTGGGACCTGGACGAGAACTGGGACATCTATCAGACAGCCATCGACATGCAGAAGCCCGAGGACATCAAGCGCAACAAGCCCGAGCAGTCCAAGAACAAGCTCGAGAAAAAGGATAACAAGAAGAATGGTGAAGAAGAGGACGACGAGCAGGATGAATTCTCTACTGGCATCACCAACAATGCCTACACGGGAAACAAGTATAATGACACCAAAAACAGCCGTTCCAACCGCCGTCTCAACCGATAAATAAACTTTTTTCAACATTTTTCTTCACAAATTGCTTGTATATTAAAAAAAAGTACTACCTTTGCACCGCTAAACGCAAAAGTAACTGCGCAAGGTCACAAGCCCAGGTGGCGGAATTGGTAGACGCGCACGTTTCAGGTGCGTGTGCCGCAAGGTGTGCGGGTTCGAGTCCCGCCCTGGGCACCAGAGTCCCCGACAATCACAACGATTGCCGGGGATTAATTTTTCCTGACATCATCTACCCATTCAACAACTGAATTTATCTGATGGCATCCGCATCCAAACATATAAGGAAAACAATAAATACAACAAGGACAAATTATTGACCCCCAATGGAATATAATCATTGTTTGTCTTGTCCTAAATTATGTTGACATTTTTATCAACCTATCTCAGGACAAGACAAATAAATAATTATTCGTATAATTCGATTAATTCGTAGACCATATAATTCGTGGGCAACCTTAAAAAGTCCCGCAAGCTGATTCTGCCTACGAATTAATCGAATTAATCTAATTATTATCAAGTTATTTCTAACAATGATCCTGTTTTTACCTACGATAATAAATAATTATTCGTATAATTTGATTAATTCGTAGGCCATATTATTCGTGGGCTACTTTTTAAAGTGGACTCAGTTAATTAGATTATTCAAGACCATTCATGGTCATTCGTGTTCTTATCTGTCGGCAGATGAAGCGAATGAGACTAATGGCATCCGCACTCGAACATATAAGGAAAACAATAAACACAATAATGACAAAATGTTGATTCCCAATGGAATAAAATCATTGTTTTTATTGTATTTATTGTCTTCCCTTTTTTTAACTTTGCGGCTTAGCGACTTGGCGTGAGGTCAATCAAGTGCGGATGCCCTCAGAAATATCAGATAAATCAGTTGTTGAAAAAGAACGTTGTCGTCGTGGAGAGGACTTAGCGGACAGCGATCTTCTTGCCCTGGTGGATGTAGATGCCGGGCGTCGTCGGCACGTCGGTGCCCACCGGCTGACCCATCAGGTTGTAGTAGTTCTGGTCGGTCACGGCAGCCGGCCGTTCCGTCACCACTTCGTCGATACCCACACGGTTATCGGGGTCATACCATCTGCCCTTGTAGATGAGCTCACCGTTCTCAATCACGTGGCTCAAACCATAACCAACCTGAAGCCCACTGATAAAGGACTCAAAATAGAATAATGGCATTCCAGCCCATCCGTCATAACCGATCCCCTCAATGACTAACTCATCCTCAGCATACCATGAGTGAAAACGATGAACTTTCACCTGATGGCTACCTATTGACATCAACTCACTGCCAATGTATTCCAGATTATCGATGTCAGGTGTGTGAATCGATTGATACAGGGCATTCGGGTCATTGAAATCATAGAGAACAAATTCTTCATCGGTCGTCGTTAAGGGCAATTCTTGGTCTGGTTCACCAATGTAGCTGCCGATGCCAACAGGACATTGAGGATGCAGGATGCCGTCAGGGAGGATGGCATAGACAACCTTGTCCTCTTCGCGCAGATAAACGGGAATGAAATCCTCAACCTCTTTCTCTTTCCCTTCTTTATCTAAATAATGGGTAAGGCGCACAGGCTTGTAGTACTTGTCACCGATGAGGACATCTCCTGTCATCTCAAAGGAATAATAATGTAATCCCTCGGGCATATCCAATATCTGCGCCCAAAATGGGTTCTCACAACGGTACACCCACTTCACCCCCTCTCGAACGAAGGGGACGTACTCGTATTCCTGAGCTGCCAACTGGGTTATGCCCAGTAGGGCGAACAATGTAAATAGTAATGTCTTTTTCATAGATAATAAAGTTTATAGTTAATTAATAATGTGTATCCTGATTAGGAAGAATTAGTCACAGGATTTCAAAGAAGCCCTCGTAGGTGTTGTCCTCGGGGGAGTAGATGGTGATGACATACTCGGCAGCCGGCAGGGATGACACGTCAATAGTGTCGTAATAGCCGCTGACCTGGGTCGTGATCACAGGAACGGATGACGTCACTGGAGCGATCTCCACATCATAGTAATTGACAGCCCCGTCACCATCAATGGTGATGGCCTGTGACACATCATCATAATAGACGTTAGGCATGTCGAAAGGCACGAAGTGCTCAATGTGATCCCCCACTGAACCCCCATGATGTATCACAATAGGGCGATATTGAGCAGCCAAAAAACAGTCATATAAAACCGCAAATAGAATGAATAACAATTGATTTTTTTCATAGAAAACGAATTTAGTATTTACTGCAAAATTACAATAAATAATCATTTTTCACCAAATATTTTTGTAGTGCAAGGTACTTGTATGTTGCTGATATTTAGTTTATTGTATTTTGTGATTTAGTGCGAGGCCATGAGGCTACTGAAAATGGTTATTTCTGGTGCTGTGTTTTTCTGATTTATGCTTTTATCTTATATTCAGAAAATGAATATTTATAGCTTTTTGAATTGGCTGACATAATCATTAATTGAACATTCAAGTTTCATTTTTTTTGCTAATCTCAGCTTTGCGCTGCTGATACTTGATGAATCCTTATAGCCAAGTATCATTGCCATCTGGATATAGGAGAATCCTAACTTTACCATTGAAATAAGGAGCAAGTCTTTCTCCTTAAGAAAAGGATAAACTTTTTTTGTTTTTGAGATAATCCCGTCATATTCTATGTCCAGATACCTAAATAGCTTGAGCCACTTATCAGCGTTCGCATTCTGAAATTGCACAATGTCTCTTATTTTCTGAAGTTGGGATTGATTACTTGTATGATAGCATTCTTCTACGATTTCTATTATCATTTCCAGATGTGAGCTCACCAATTCTTTCAATGTTTCATCATTTATATTATGCTTCTGTAGCTTCTGTTGCAGAAGTTTAAGCTCATTAATCTGCATTTTTGCCTCCTTAATGTATTCTTCAAGTTGTTGAATTTGTTGTTGCTGTTGCTTCTGGCTGTTTTTACGTCTGGTGATTTCAACTATAATACAGACAATGGCTAAGACAAGTATTCCAATCAGTGCTTTGAGCCATCGGTTTGTTGATTTCTGGAAGAATCGAGCCTGCTCCATTGAGAATCTGTCAATTTTGTCTTCAATCTTGAGAATAGCTGTGGACTGCTTCTCGCAAAGAATAGAATCGTCTAACTGCTTTGCTTGTCTTTCATAATAATGGTAATTCATGTTATCACCACAGAGCAATGCTATGTCACGCTTGGTTTCGAGGAGAGTCAGAGTGTCAACTGCGTTGGTGATTGGGATTTCCCGCAACTTGTTCATGAATATTTGGGAAGAATCGGGCACCATTAAGTGCGCATAGGTGACAGCTGTATAAAGGCAAAAAGATGCGGTCAGCGGGATGTTATCACTAATGTTAGTTACCCCATGTGATATTTCTAAAGCTTTTTTAAAGTTATTCTTGCTGAGATACAACTTCATTAGATTCTGTGATGCACCGACAAACATAGGCGTGTCCTGAATTGATTTTGCCAAATCAAGTGCTATGTTGAGCATAGAATCAGCCTTTTGAGGATACTTTAAGCAATAGAGACTACCAAGGTTGACCATACATCTCAATTGATAATGCAGAGACTTTGTGTGGTTAAAGTATTCAAGGGCTTCTTCATATTTTTCAATGTGTTTACCATCTACAGCATGTCGCTCGCGGTACATAGCCCCCATTCTCATATTGACATAGCCGAGGTTGAAATAGTCATTAGGGGAGGCTGTTTGCTCTGCCTGCTTGTAGTAGAACATGGCACTGTCGGGGTGGCCGAGCTCTTCCATGACGGTGCCCTTGTAGATGTAGGCGCGGGTGAGTTTTTCTTGTTCGTTGGGGTGGGCGCGGTAGTAGGCGAGGGCGCGGTTGATGGCACTGTCTGATGTGGCGGGCCTGTAGCACTTGTAGCGGGCCTGGGTGAGGAGCAGGTCATGGTAGGCACGGTCGCCCTCGGTGGCGAGGTCACTGGGCGTGAGGGCTTCAAGCATCGTCAGGGCACTGTCGGCGTGGTCATGGATCAGGCTGTCTGCCGCCGTGAGCCGCCCGTCATAGCGTGGCACATCATCACAGCCCGGAACCACCGCCCCGAGCACCATCATCGCCACTATGACCCACAACAGATGTTTCATGCCTGCAAAGATAACACAAAAAAACAATACAACTCCCTTTTCAACAACAACTGATTAATCTGATATTTGTGAGGGCATCCGCGCTCAAACATATAAGGAAAACAATAAATACAATAGGGACAAAATATTGATTCCCAATGGGATAAAATCATTGTTTTTATTGTACTTATTTCCCTTTATTTTCCTTTAGTTATCTTTTAATTTGAACGTCTGGTGGTAGTTCAGGGTTGTGTGGCGTTGTGATGTAAAAACAACCGCCCGCCATGGATGGTGGCGGGCAGCAGTTTGGATGATGTGTGTTTCTCCGATTTAAGGAATACCTAATTATTTAAAATCTAAACATTCTCTTATTCTCTTATGCTGAATCTGTCGTTGGCAATAATCGTCACGATATTTTGTGATTTACTATTGGCCCTTGACGACAATCCTCCCGATTGATTAAAAGTCCATGAATAGGTGTTCCTATTTGAACTTATTAAGGTGATGTCATAGGATCCGGCCGTCAACATCGACACGTCAATGACATCATATTCTCCGTCAATCACTGTTTCGAGCACAACCATCTGGGAGGGGGTGGCAGTGATGGAAACCGTGTAGTATTGTGCTTGCGAACCCTGGACAATGATTTCCTGGGCATCTTCATCATAGGTCAGCGTCGGCACGTCCAAGATGAACTTAAAAATATTCCTATCGTCACCAGTTGTCTGGTGAGTAACATCCGGTCTGTTTTGCGCCATTGCGGTGATGCTGCAGATGGCGATCAATATGATGATAATATTAAAGCGTTTCATAATTCAATAAATGTTTAGATTCTACGATGCAAAAATGTTTAGATTTCGCTTGCAAAATTACAGCCAATTCTTGAATTAACCAAATTTTTTCGTAATACAAGGCGATTTTAATAGATTGTAAATCAGTGAATTAGATTTTTTTTCGTAATACACCCCGAATGCGGGTGGAATTTTGTGCCGAAAAAGGTGGTTTTTGCCCGATTGGCATTATTCTTTTACTTTGTCGTTGTTCTGGATATACTCGTTGAGTGAACAGTCAAGTCCCATCTTCTTGACGAGTCGTTGCTTGATGACGCTCACGCTGGTGGCGTTGGAGTATCCCATGATGATGGCGATCTGGATGTAGGTGAATCCCATGCAGGTCAGGGCCAGCAGCAGCAACTCGCGATCATTGAGCTCGGGGTAATTCTGGCGGGTGCGAGTCATGATGTTGTTGTGCTCCAGGTCGATGTAGTCAAACAGCTTGACCCAGTTGTCCTTGTTGTTGTCCTGGAACTTGACAATGCGTTTCATGTTCTCGGCAATGCGGTTGTTAGGCTCGTGGTAACATGCTTCAATGATTTCGCGCATCATGCCCATGTGTGACGAAATAAACCCCTTGAGGCGTTCGTCGTTGATCTGCAACTCATTGATACTCTGCTGCATATCGGTGAGGTCCTGCATCTGGTTCTGGGACTGGTCCTTCAACTCAAGCACCAGTCTGTCGTAGCGGTGAGACCGGCGATAGAGCAGCAGGGCAAGCAGCAATAAGGCAGAGCTGATCAAGGCAAGGATAAGCATCCTGTTGCGTTGTGCTTTCTCTTGCTGGTAAATCTGTTGCTCATTATATTTAACCTCACTCTCAATGATGCTAAACATGTGTGGGTCAGACATCGAGGAGAACGACATGCTGTCGCTCTCGTGGCTCAGCTTATAGTAGCTGTACATGTCGCCACGGGCTTTGGCAATCTGACCCAGGGCTTCGAGATAGGTGGTAGAATGGTAAAAAGCACTGTCTTCATTTGTAATCATGTTGAGTAGCAACTTTGCCGAGTCGGCCTTGCCTATGTTGGCATAGACGCAGGCAAATGTAGTGTAGATGTTGCTCTTAAGTCCCTTAATGCCAAATGCTTTGATGTGTTGCAGCTGTTGGTAGCCTTTTTGGTAACACTGTTTGTCCCTTTGACCTTGCATGAAGTACAAGTAGGCGAGGATGTTGTGGCTGTTGACTTGATTGACCGTATCTTCAGTGTGCTTGGCAAGAGCAATCGCCTCGTTCAACCGTTGTTCGGCAGCTGCAGCGTTTCTTGAACGGTACAAGGCTCCTAATTCTTTTAAGCAAATGAGCTGATAATCAACGTTGTTGCTTTCTTGGAAACACTTCAGTGCTTGTTCAAGCTTCTCGATGTCCCTGCCGTCATAGGCATGATGGTTGCTATAGAGTTTGCCCATGCGCAACAGTGCATAGCCTTGATTGAATTTGTCTTCTTGGCTGGCTGTTGCCTCTCCCACCTTGTAATAGTACATTGCGGTGGATGGATCCTCAAGTTCCTCGTGTACAGCGCCTTTAAAAATATAGGCACGTGCTAATTTTTCCAGGTCTTCGCGGGAATGCCCTTTGAAATAGTTAATGGCACTGTTGATGGTGCTATCATTAGTAAACCTGATGTGATTCAGGTAATGAGCCTGAGTTATCAACAAGTCATAATAGGCACGGTCCTTGGCATTTTTAAGTGAGCTTGGTGCAATGCCATTGAGCTTGATTAGAGCAGCCTTGCGGTATTTGTTGTAGCGAAGCAGGCTGTCGGCATTGGTCAAGCGGCTGTCATATTCGGGCGTGCCGTGGCATCCGGCGAGCATTCCCGCCAGCATCAACAGGCTTAGCCAAATATGAAGCAATTTTTTAATCATCCGAGCGCAAAGATACAATTTTTTTTCCTTGTGAGCTCTTTTTGTGATTTTTTTGCTCCCTTGACTGTTCAAAAAAAGTAGTCCTTTATTCCTTGAGGCGGCTGTCGATGATGATGGTGACGGGACCGTCGTTGACGAGTGCCACTTGCATATTGGCTCCAAAAATGCCGCGCTTGGTCTCCCTGCCCAGCAGTTGAGCCACCTCGTCGCAGTAGGCATCATAGAGGGGCACTGCCAGGTCGTGGCCTGCCGCATGGATGTAGCTGGGGCGGTTACCCTTCTTGGTCGAGGCGTTGAGGGTGAACTGGCTGACGGCCAGCACCTCGCCCCCTGCATCAATGATGCTGCGGTTCATCACTCCCTGCTCGTCATCAAAGATGCGCAGGTTCACGGTCTTCTGCGCCAGCCAGCGCATGTCATCAAGGGTGTCGCCCTCACGGACGCCCACCAGCACCATCAGCCCGTGGCCGATGGTGCTGTGCACTTGTCCGTCGATGGTGACCGAGGCCTCGGTCACCCGTTGTATCACGATTCTCATAATAAGCTTTAAACTTCTAACTCCTAACTTACTTGAGCCAATTGAACAGGTCCTTGAAGCTGGCCTTCTTGCCATAGCTCAAGATACCGCGGCGATAGATGCGGCCTGCCAGCCACACGATGGCCAGTGCTGTGGCAAGCAGCAAGACGTGGCTCAAGATGATTTGCCAGATGGGAACCTCAAAGGGCAACCTCACCATCATCACCGTGGGTGAAGTGAACGGTATGATCGAGCACCAGAATGCCATCGGTCCATCAGGATTCTCGGCGCATCCTATTGCAGCATAGAAGGCAAAGAACATCAGCAGCATCACGGGTGTCAACAACTGTGAGGTGTCACTGGCCTGATCGACGGCCGAGCCCAGTGCGGCAAAGATGGCGCAATACAGCAGGTAACCCTCGACAAAGTAGAGGAGGAAATTAATGATGATGGGTGTGTAGTTGATCAACAGGACCTGTCTCATGAAATTGCCCATTTCGCCTTCAACCTCAGGGGTGACGGCTGCACCGGCTCCCATCATGTCGGGTGCTGGTGCTGAGCCTGTCAGCCCCATCAGGTTGCCTCCGATCAATCCAGCGATTGACAACAGGACGATCCAGATGGCCATCTGGGTCAATACCGACAAGCCGACGCCGATAATCTTGCCCATCATGAGATGGAAGGGCCGGCAACTGCTCACCACCACCTCAACGATGCGGTTGGTTTTCTCCTCGACAACATTATTCATGATCATCGTGCCGCTGAAGAAGACAAACCAGAAGATGATCAATGCCAATGCCATGCCCAGGAAGACAGCAATATCGGTTGACGACTCTTTCTCGTCACCCGTCTCGCTCCACTTGATGGAGTGAACGTCAATGTTGACATGAGCCTTATCGACAATCTCTTGCAGGTTGGGGATACCCATAGCGGCCAGGTGAGCGCTCTCGATGGTGTCGGACAGGGCATTCTTGATCGTGGATTCCAGCGCAGGAATGATGTTGCCCTCGCTATAGATGTTGACGACGCCTGTGCTGTCTATATCTCGCGGGATAATGACCACGGCACTGATGCTGCCGTTGGACTTGTCGTAAAACTCGCGTGCATTGGTCGCGGTATCGCCCTTGATGGCCACAAAATTGAATTTGTTATCGTTAGGCAATGCAGCTGCATAGTGGCCAGTCTCATCGATGACGGCAATCTGCTGTGTCTCGTCCCCTTGATCGTTCAAGTAGGCCATCACAACAGGGATGGATCCCAAGGCGATCATCAAAAATGGAAAAAGCAAAGTCATAATAATGAATGACTTGCGCCCGACGATTGACATGTATTCACGGGCTATGATGAGGCGTAGCTTATTCATTGTTCTGTGAGTTTTTGGATTTGACGGTTTCGATGAATATTTCGTTCATGCTGGGCAGCACCTCGGTGAATCCAGTCAGGCGATAATGCTCGTTGAGCCAGGTGATGGCATCGCGCACGTTGACTCCGGCGGCAAGCTTGATGCGGGTGATGCCCTTCTTCACGGGATCGGCGGGCAGTATGGCAAACATCTCGGGATGAGGCTCAATGGTGTCGGGAGTCTGCACGGCAATGATGTTCTTCTTGTGCTGCTGCTTGACCTCATCGACACTGCCAGTGAGCACCACCTGGGCATGGTTGAGCAGGGTGATCTGCTGGCACACCTCCTCGACCGACGCCATGTTGTGGGTCGAGAACAGGATGGTGCTGCCCTGGTCACGCAGGGCCAGGATCTCGACCTTCAACTGCTCGGCATTCACGGGATCAAAGCCCGAGAATGGCTCGTCAAAGATCAACAGCGGCGGGCGATGGATGACGGTGCCGATGAACTGCACCTTCTGCTGCATACCCTTGGAGAGCTCTTCCACCTTCTTGTTCTCCCACTCCTTGAGGTTAAAGCGGTCGAGCCACCAGTGCATCGAGGCGACGGCATCGGCCTTGGTCATACCCTTGAGGCGACCCAGATACACGATGTGGTCGCCCACCTTCATTTTCTTGTACAGGCCGCGTTCCTCAGGCAGGTAACCGATGTGGGTGATGTCGGCATCGGTCATCTGCTTGCCGTTGAGGGTGACTGTGCCCTCGTCGGCAGCGAGGATGCGGTTGATGATGCGGATCAGGGTACTCTTGCCGGCACCGTTGGGTCCCAGCAGGCCGTAGATGCAGCCCTGTTCCACCTGCATGGAAACGCCAGCCAGGGCGGTATGCCCCTCATAGCGTTTCACCACGTTGTTGATGTCAAGATAAGCCATATTGTTCAGTAGTCGGTTTTTAAGTTGCTGTGGCACCCGTCGTCAGGACGTGTTGCCGTCATGTGCAAAGATATATTTTTTTATTCATTAGACGCAGGGATTGGAAAAAAACTACACCGAAAACAATGAAAATGCCCCCAACAATAGGAGGCATTTTTCATTGTGAGCTATTCATCCAGGTGTCAGATCATGAATAATTACAGTATTCGCTTAAACTTATGAAGAAATCATTACTTTATTATTAACATCATCCAGTGTTTAGGTGGTGTCTTCTTGGCGCGTTCAACCAATCGACATGATGAGCGTCGAGAAGAAGGCGATGATTGCCATGGCAATCATTGTAATCGTTGCGAAACAGGTTTGCAGTTCCATTGTCATTCAATTTTTATGGTTAGTATCTGTTAATATCTCGGTGGTCAGCAAAAATCGGTTTTTCCCCCTTTTGCTGTTGCAAATTTATAATGACAATTCAACCCTGTCAATTATTTTTCAAGTAAAAAGGCCGTTTGTATAATTTTTTTACAGTAAATCGTCTAATTTTTTTACAGTTTTTCCAGAATTATCCGTAAAAAAAGAGTCAGGGACTCGCTGGTGGAATCCCTGACTCATGGGTCTGGTTAAAAGTTCTGTTTATTTCTCGGGTGCCATCACGAGCTCGATCTTGTTGCCGGCATTGTAAAGCTGGCGGGCAAATTCGGCGATGGTGGCAGGCGTCTGTGCCTTCACGATCTGCTCATAGCCTGTGATGCCGTCATAGCCGTGCATCAAGTAGTCCTGGATGCCACTCAACCAGAACCAGTTCTCCTTGCTGTTGGTGGCATAGTCCTTGAGCATCTGCTCGATGGCCTCGTTCAGGGCGGTGGCATCGATGGTGGTGCAGGCGTTGGCCATTTCCTCGTTGATGATCTTCAGTGCCAACTCCTCATACTCGGGATTGACGGGGCAGACGGCGAGTACCATTGTCATGGGCTGGTCACCGGCCATGTCGGTCTGTCCCATGGCCTGAGTGGAATAGGCAGCACCGGCGTCCTCGCGGATCTTCTGCAGATAGACGCGGCTCAAGGCCTGGCCCAGCATGTCGGCCTTCACCTCGTTCTCGAGGGTGCGGGGCAGATCGTTGTTGTGCCAGATGACTACCTCATACTCCTTGGGAGACTCCATCTTCTTGGTGAAGTGGCAGATCTTCTGGCCCTTGGGCATCTGGGTGTCGTTGACCCAGTTGGTCTTCTTGCCCTTCTTGGCGGGCAGGCTGGCAATGTACTGCTCGATGAAGGGGCGAATAGTAGCCTCGTCAATAGCACCGACAAAGGTGAAGGTGTAGTTGGCGGCGTTGGCTGTGCGCTCCTTGGCAATCTGGACAATGCGGTCCAGGTTGACTTGCTTCAGGTCCTCGACATTGAGGGGCTTGTTGCGCCAGCTGTAGTTGCCCATGATGTACTGCAGCGAGTCACTCAGTGCGCTCTCGGGCATGAGATCCTTGTTCTTGAGCTGGGTCTCCATGAGGTTCATCGTCTGGTTGAACTTCTTCTCGTCCTTGGTTAGGGCGGTGAACTTGAGGTAGATGAGCTGGAACATGGTCTCCAGATCCTTAACGGTGCTGTTGCCACTCAGCTCGTCGGTGTGTGAACCGATGTTCAGATACACGCCCACTTGCTTACCGGCCAGGGCCTTGTCGAGCTCGGAGTTGGAGAAGTTGCCCACGCCGGTGATAGAGTTGAGGGTGCTGATGAACTGCAGGTTGGCCCAGTCCTTCTCGCTGTAGAGCGACTGGCCGCCGCGCTGGAAGGCACTCATGCGGATCTCGTCCTGCTTGAAGTCGGTCTTCTTGAGGATGACGCGGGCACCGTTGCTCAGCTCCAGTTCCTTGTACCCCCACTGGGCGTTCTCGCTCTCCTTGACGA
>Ga0247611_10001245_pt1 | contig 46226 bp, 45 predicted proteins | sample 177DNAGHGhighgp2_FD_192422 | JGI IMG/M metagenome (GOLD analysis project Ga0247611, IMG submission 192422) | Sheep rumen microbial communities from Palmerston North, Manawatu-Wanganui, New Zealand - 1770 DNA GHGhigh gp2 | ecosystem: Host-associated > Mammals > Digestive system > Stomach > Rumen... | reverse complement strand
CGTGTGATGGAACTCACGGCTCCGTTCCACCGTAATCTGCTGAAGTACGACAGCTTCAATATCTCCATGTGTATCGAAGGCGACTGCCGCATTGTCATCCGCAGCACTGGCGACGAGGTCATCCTCCATGAGGGCCACAGCACCCTCATCCCTGCTGCCATAGCCGACTACGACGTCATTCCCCTGCACGGAAAAACACGCCTCCTCGATGCCTTCATCGACAATATGGACAAGAGCCTCGCAGGAAAGGTAAGCCGCTTCCTGCATGTCACGAAGCAATAATTCACAAGTGCGCTTTGCCGTTGTGATTGAACTCAAGTACGAAAAAAAGACAAAAAGAGAATATGGAACTTACAAATAAGACCATCCTGGTCACTGGTGTGGCCGGCTTCATCGGCAGCAACCTTGTCAAGCTGTTGTTGCGCGACTATCCATCGGCCCGCATCGTAGGCATTGACAGTATGAACGACTACTACGATGTGCGTCTGAAGGAATACCGTCTGAAAGAAATTGAGACATTGGCCAAAAATGCCCAATCTTCGATGGTTTTTATTCGTGGCAACATCGCAGACAAAGAGCTGATTGACAGCACGTTCCGTGAATATCGCCCCGACGTGGTAGTGAACCTTGCTGCCCAGGCCGGTGTCCGCTACAGCATCACCAACCCCGATGCCTACATCGAGAGCAATATGATCGGCTTCTACAACATCCTCGAAGCCTGCCGCCACTCCAAGCCCTCATCCACTGTGCCCTGCGCTTCTATCGCAGGGGAAAAAAGCGCCACCACTCCCGAGGCGTCAGCCTCGGGCCCCTACCTCGGCGTTCAGCACCTCGTTTACGCCTCGTCGTCCTCCGTCTATGGCGGCAACAAAAAGATCCCTTTCAGCACCGACGACCGCGTAGACAATCCCGTATCGCTCTACGCCGCCACCAAGAAGAGCAACGAGCTCTTCGCCTATTGCTACTCTAAGCTCTACGATATCCCCACCACAGGCCTCCGTTTCTTCACGGTCTACGGTCCGGCAGGCCGTCCCGACATGGCCTACTTCGGCTTCACGGACAAGCTGGTGAAGGGTGAGACCATCCGTATCTTCAACTATGGCAACTGCGAGCGCGACTTCACCTACATCGATGACATCGTGGAGGGGGTGCGCCGTGTGATGCAAGCCCCTCCTAAAGGGAAGGGAGCAGCTCCCCTCCTTCAGGAGGGGCAGGGGGAGGTTCCATACGCTGTCTACAACATCGGCAACTCGCACCCCGAAAACCTGCTCGACTTTGTCACCATCCTTCAAGAGGAGTTAGTGCGTGCAGGGGTACTACCCCCAGACTACAACTTCGAGGCGCACAAGGAACTTGTCCCCATGCAGCCGGGCGATGTCCCCGTCACCTACGCAGACACCTCTGCCCTGGAGCGCGACTTCGGTTTCAAGCCGCAGACCCCGCTGCGGGAGGGGCTCAGGAAGTTTGCCGAGTGGTACGCTGGAAGGGAGAAGATTGAAAAATGAAGATGGACAGTTATCAATATCATATTTTCTCCCCCTATCGTGTTTGTCCTCTGGGCGCTCACGTTGACCACCAGCACGGTCTGGTGACGGGCTTCGCCATCAACAAGGGCGTGGACTTCTGGTTCAATGTCCGTGAAGACAGCAAGGTATTGCTCTCCTCGCGCACCTTCGACGGCGACGTGTCGTTCGAGGTGGACAAGCCCTCGCAGGTGAGGGCGCACCACTGGGGTGACTACGCCCGCGGTGCTAAGTATGCTCTCCGCAAGCGTTTTGAGCTGAAGCGAGGCATTGAGGGTGTGATACAGGGCTCGCTGCCCATAGGCGGTCTCTCCTCCTCGGCAGCCGTCCTCATCGCCTACGTCATGGCCTTTGCCAAGGCCAACGACATCACCCTCCAGCCTTTCGAAATCGTGAAGATTGCCTCTGAGGCTGAGCGTGAGTACATCGGGCTGAACAACGGTCTGCTTGACCAGGCCTGCATCGCATTGGGCAGGAAGGACGAGCTTCTGTTCCTTGACTGTGACACGAACGAGTATCGTCACATCAAGTTTGGTGGTGCAAACGAAAGCCTCTCAAAACAGGGAGGTTTGGAGGGTCTCTTCGAGATAGGCATCTTCTTCTCCGGACTGACGCGTTCGTTGGTCAACAGCGACTACAACTTGCGCGTGTCGGAGTGCAAGACAGCTGCGTGGAACATGCTGGCCTATACCGACCAGCCGCTGCGCTCACTCGACAAGACTTTCCTCCGGGACATCCCCAAGGCCACGTTCGAGAAGACCCGCATCGCCATGCCCGCCCGCTTTGCCCGCCGGGCCGAACACTTCTATTCGGAATACCGGCGTGTGCGCCAGGGTGTGACAGCCTGGGAGACGGGAAACCTGAAGCTTTTCGGCAAGTTGTCGTTCGACAGTTGCGAGTCGAGCATCCACAACTACGAATGCGGTTCGCCGGAACTGATCGCCATTTACGAGATCATGCGATCCCTGCCCGGTGTCTGGGGTGGCCGCTTCTCAGGCGCAGGGTTCAAGGGTGCCTGCATCGCGCTGGTCGATCCCGAATACAAGGAATCTATTGAGAAGGAACTCACCGCCCGCTATCTGGAACAGTTCCCCGAATACGAGAATACCTTCCAGGTGTTCTGGGTGAAGAGCGATGACGGAGCAAGATTTTTGAATAATTGATAATTGATAATTGAAAATTGACAATTATGGCTAACGCTATACAGGACAAAAGTAGAGCTTTTGCTATAAGAATCATACGATGTTACAAGTTCCTTACAGAGCAGGAGAAGGAACACATAATGTCAAAGCAATTGTTGAGGTGTGGAACAAGTATAGGAGCAAACACGCGCGAGAGCAAGAATGCTCAAAGCCGTATGGACTTCTTGAACAAACTAAATATAGCACTGAAAGAAGCCGATGAAACAGAGTACTGGCTTGATTTGCTTCATGAGACTGATTATCTTGATGACGAACAATATACCTCTATAAACGTGGATTGTGCTGAGTTGATTAAGCTCTTAACATCAATTATCAAGAAACTCAAAGAATCTGATAAAAAGAAATAATTCTCAATTCTCAATTGTCAATTGTCAATTCTCAATTGTCAATTTTCAATTGTCAATTTTCAATTCAAAAAGTGAGGAATTATCAATTGTCAATTCTCAATTATCAATTCAAAAAGTGAAGACTATTGTGATTGCCGCAGGCTATGCCACGCGACTGGGTGAGTTGACGAAGAACTATCCGAAGCCGCTGCTGAAGATAGGCAACAACACCATCCTTGGCCGTATGCTTGACGACATCGACCAAATTCCTGAGATTGACGAGCATATCATCGTCACCAACCACAAGTTCGCCCATATCTTCGAGGAATGGCGCAATGATCGTCTGAGTGTGCCGAGCGGTTCCATCGCTCGGAAACCCATCACCATTATCGACGATGGCACAGAGACCAACGACACCCGCCTTGGCGCTGTTTGTGATCTTATTATGGCTATTAACGGAGGAGTGGTTCCCGGTGTGGAAATATTGTCAATTCTCAATTCTCAATTGTCAATTCTCAATTCTCAATTGTCAATTCTCAATTCTCAATTGTCAATTCTCAATTCTCAATTGTCAATTATCAATTCTCAATTGTCAATTATCAACGACGATCTCCTCGTGGTGGCCGCCGACAACCTCCTCTTCTTCTCATTTAGCGAATTTGTCAAATTCGCACAGCAGAAGCAGACCTCGTGTCTCATGTGCCATGAACAGCCATCGATAGAGAAGCTGCAGCGTACTGGCGTCATCGTTGTCGATGACAACATGAAAGTGTTGGACATGGAAGAGAAACCGCAGCATCCCAAGAGCCACTGGGCAGTTCCACCTTTTTATATTTATATGAAGAAGGACCTTGACCTCATCCGTCACTCCGTGGAGAACGGCTGTGGCAAGGATGCCCCCGGCAACCTGGCCCATTACATGGTGGAGCACACCACGATGCATGCCTGGCCCATGTCCGCCGGCCGCTTCGACATCGGCAGTCTCGACACCTATTACGAGGCAGTCAAACGCTTTGGTTAAGGTGAGATGACTTCAAGGAAGTAATAGAAAAGTAAATCATAGAGAAGGTTTTCATTTTGGTTTCTAAAGTAGGGTGTCCAATTTGATGTCCCCAAATGCCCAAGTAAGAACCGCTGTAACTTATTGATTTTTAACACTTTAGGTCATGAAATAATATCCCAAAAAGCTTGCGTATATCAGATATTTTTCGTATCTTTGTATCTGAAAATCAGATAGTTAGATATGAATAAAGACAAGAAAATTGAGCGGTTAGAGCAGAAGCTTGCCAAGGCACAGGAAGAGATTAAAGAGTTGAAGTCAGATGTCCGTAAGGCCAAACGGTCTAACTGCAAAGCGTCGAAAAAAAAAGACGCCAGGACCGTAACTCTGAGCAAAGAACAGCAACAATTACTTTTGAAGCTGTTAAACGGTACACTTACTCCGGATTCATGATGATGACGGCATTCCTTCTCTGCATCTACGTGGGCAGCAGCCCCCGCAAGGCTGCAAAGAGTTTGGAGGTGTTCAACTTCATGTTTCATGGTCTTCTTGGCGATTCGCCCTGCCATACGACCATAAGGACATGGCTTGCCAAGATGGGTCTGGATGCCATCAAGCATAAGGACAGGACGCTGGACGAAGCATACGCCATCATCATGGATGCGAGCATCTCGGTGGGTGATCAGCAGATGCTCCTAGCCCTCAAGGTTCCTGCGGATCACACAGGGAAGGCACTCACACATGCCGATGAGGAGGTTGTTGGCATGGCCGTCTCTGAGAACTGGCCTGCCGCCAAGGTGAAGGAGTTCTGCGAGGAGATCACACAGGAACAAGGCCATAAGCCGGAGTATTACATTACGGACAACGGGAAGAACCTCTCGAAGGCCATTGAATTGCAGGATCTTCCGCACCATCGGGATATAAGCCACACGTTGGCAGTATTCCTCAAACAGGTGTACGAGAAGGACGAGGAGTTTGTCGCCTTCAAGAACCTCGTGGCCAACACCAAGCACCTGGCACTGACAAAATTCGCATATCTTATGCCGCCAAAGCAGAGGAGCATGGCACGTTTCATGAACATGTATCCGATTGCAGACTGGGCGAAGAAGATTTTGCAGAACTATCCGAGGATGAACAAGGACGAGAAGTACTATTTCTCTTTTGTACCAAGGAATGCCAGCCTTGTGGAGGAACTTGATGAAGTGATGACAACATATACTGACATCATGAAGATGTGCAAGCAGGAAGGATTCTCAAGCGAGACCGTTGCAAAATGCAAGGCTGTCCTCAACCAAAGGCTGCTTGACGGGAACAAGAGAATGAGACAAATTCACAGGTTTATTACATCCTATCTGGACACGGAGAGTGCACTTCTGACGGTAGAGCATTCAAACCACAACATATCATCCGACATCATCGAATCTGACTTCGGTATCTTCAAGGACTCCATGCCTTCAAACAAGACTAACGGGTTTACAGAGTCCATACTTTACATCCCTCTCAGGCCAAAGGCGTGCAACCTTGAAGATGCTGCCAAAATAGATATCAAGACCATCATGGAAAGAAGAACGGTCAATGAGGTAAAACAATGGAAGACTGAGCACCTCAAGACTAATCCTATGAGTAAAAGGAGAAATTTACTTGTTGCATAACGGGTACATCAAATTGGACAACCTATTTCTAAAGACTGTTAAAAGAACGCATAGTTGGAGGATAAGTATTACTTTTTACACTGGCAAATCGAGAAAGGATGCAGATAGATATCGAAAAATATCCTCAGAAGTTGCTTGTTGACGTAAGTCACATCTACACGTCAGCAGGTTTTCTTCGTGTCCAGTATCAGGAAGGTACTCCTGATAAAATGCGCACCTTTCTTCTTTGCCCCGACACCTATCATCCTGAAACGATGGCTGTAGAGGCTGTAGAGGCCAATGGCTTTCCTCGTGGCTTTGCCGTTATGCCAACCGCAGAGATTAATATCATCTATCTTGCCAGTATTCTTAACACTGCCGTATCATGGATAGTGATGACAGGAGGCAAGTTAAACAAGCGTGCCTCCATCACCGCTAAGCGTCTTGCCAAAGTACTTATCCGAGTTCTTCCTTCAAACGAACAGAAGGCTGTAGCCTATCTGCATTATCTGCAGATGAACATCCGCAAGCAAAAACGTGAAAGCAGTTTCAATCCATATTTGAACTATTGGGAGTCTGTATATTCTGAATTACAGAATGCTGTAGCATTGGAGCTGGCATTGCCCAAAGTGTTCAAAGAGTACGAAATAGAGGTGCTTGCCTCTTGGTGTGCCTTGATAGGGAAATGCTCTGCAGAGCACCCTGATATGGATTTGATAGCCTTACAGGAAGTTTTGGGCAAAGAGTTGCTGGCTCCACAGAATAATGTAACAGGAAATCTTAATAAACTTCGTGTTGTCATGCGCGAAGTGAATCAGCAAGTAGAGGAGACCGTATGAGTTGGAAGATTAAATCCGTTCAGATTGAGAACTTCAAGTACTTCCACTCTGCCTTTACTCTCGACGTAAACAGCAGAAGCCTTCTTGTTTACGGTGAGAACGGTAGTGGTAAGAGTAGTGTCTACTGGGCATTATACACCCTGTTCCAGAGTCGTCTGAAGCCGGATGTGGCTTCCGTGGATAAGTACTTTGACCCCACCCATGATGAGAATCTGCTCAACAAATATGCATTAGCAGACGATCCATCGAAAGTCGAGGTCGTGTTTGAAGATTTAGACAATCCGGGTGACCCACCTAAAACGTATGTAATAGAGCGTGGACATGTAACGACGCAAGATGCTGCAGACACATTCTTTGCTTTTACTATAGCATCAAGTGACTTCCTGAACTATAAGATGCTATCCAAGTTGGCCGACAAAGAGAACAGCGTAGATAACGATGTTACTGATATTGTGGTAAAGGAAATCTATCCTTTTGCCGATTTCGCAAATGACTACGAGGATATAAATGGAATCCACAGCGGAGTTCGTAATGCACTGCGTTGGCACCAGTATATCATGGATGCCGTTGGGCATTTGGAACACCAGACGGGGAAGCGTGTGTCACATTTCGACAAGAATGGCCCTAAGTACAAGAGATTCCAGAAACTTATCAGGGACTTTCGTAATCAGTTAGAATTGTATCTAACCGATATAAGTATCCGTGCCACTCGGAAGTTACGCAAAAAGTTCAATATTCACGACGTAGAGGTGAATTTTGAAGTTGACCCCGTCTATAGATTCGACGAGCAACTACTTCATTCACCGCGTTACCGCGACCACATTCTACATCCTTTGCACATACGACTCCATGCCAAGTTGGTGAATGCCCAGTTAGCTGGAGGTGAAGCAGAAATCAAGCACCTGCGCACCTTCTTCAACGAAGCAAAGCTAACCTGTATAGGCCTTGCTATCAGATTAGCTGTCGTTGACAAGAAGTATTTGCCCGGAGGTAATCTCTCTACGGTTCTATGTCTTGATGACATGCTCGTCAGTTTGGACATGAGCTATCGTGTTCCAGTTACAACGACCTTATTAGAATATGCAAACAACTATCAGTTGTGCATCTTTACTCACGATCGTTCGTTATACAATATGATGCGTAACACCATCAATGAGTTAGGATACCCTAAGGACAAGTGGAAACTGTTGGAGTTTTACCGTTCTGACCCTGAGAAAGAGGCAACCGAAGAGCCTAAAGTAAATTGCATTGAGCCCAAAGAGGGTATTGAGCAAGTGAGAGTTTATATGGCGCAGGGCGATTATCCTGCAGCAGGTAACTATCTGCGGAAATATGCGGAAGGGTTGATAAAGTGCATTATTCCACACAACCAGACTTTTACTGTCAACAATAAGGGAGAAGTGAAAAATGCCATGCTGCGCGACCTCTATAATAAAAGTATTGCTACTGGTAAAGACAGTTTTTGCGCTCTTTATGAGATAACTCCTGCTGTTATGCCCGATATATCCAAGCATCTTGAACGGTTGATGAATCCATTGTCACATGATGATAAGGATGTCCCTATCTTCCGCAGAGAACTTGACGATGCCATTGCTGAAGTGGAGAAATATGAGCCCATCAAGGCTGGCAAGGTTGTCATCGTTCCGCGAAATCAGGCAGGAGTGAGACTGTTCCGCATGACTATGGCTGATGGAGTCATAACTAAAATGGTAGATTTTGTAACAACGGAGCAGTGGGATTATATCATTTTCCCTGTGCCTGTTGGAAAGAAGTACAAGAACTGTGAAGTTTTGATTACCGATTCTCCAGATGGATCATACATGATTGATACCAAGATGCGTGTGAAATACCTTTATGAGGATATGAAAGCACGAGTATTTCATGGCTCTGTTGGATCACCAGCCTTTGAACATTGCATCACAGAGGTGGCAACGGGAGCAACACTTGGTACTTTGTAGGATAACAGATAAACTGCTCGTCTTACGAATTTTATCGAATTGAAATGAACTTAAATAATACCCCCCCCAGCCAGCCTGATAAGCAACTATCTAAGACACAACGCAGCAGTAACTTAGAACTGTACCGTATCCTCTGCATGGTGATGATTGTTGCCCATCATTTTGTGGTCAATAGCGGTGTAGGCAGTCCGATGTCGGTAGAGCCAACGTCCCCCAATACTCTCTTTTTGCTACTATACGGAGCCTGGGGCAAGACCGGCATCAACTGCTTCCTGATGATTACTGGCTACTTCATGTGTACCAGCAAGATCACGCTGAGGAAGTTTGTGAAGCTCATGGGGCAGATATATCTCTACAGGTGGTTGATTTATCCCATATTTCTTATTGCTGGATATGAGACGTTTTCGCCAGGACGCATATTTAAGCTGATAATGCCTGTTTGGGGCTTCAACGATAATTTCACCAGTTGTTTTATAGGATTCTGGCTGACAATACCTTTCTTGAACATACTTGTTCAGAACATGACCAAACGTCAGCATGAACTGCTTTTGCTGCTAATGCTAACGATGTACATGCTACTGGGATCAATCCCGGGATTCAATGTAGCGATGAATTATGTCACTTGGTTTGGCATCATCTATTTCATTGCATCGTACATCCGACTTTATCCCAACCCTCTTTTTGACAAGAGAATTTTTTGGGGATGGATGACCTTGATGTGTTTAGTAATTGCCAGTGTCAGCATCTTCGTTATGAGGAGATTAATTAATGGGGGGTACTTCTTTGTTGCTGACAGCAATAAACTATTTGCGGTGGCGATAGCCGTGAGTTCCTTCCTTTGGTTTAAGAATATGAATATCAAGTATAGCAAGGTAATCAACGCCTTCGGTGCAGGTACCTTTGGTGTACTGCTGATTCATGCCAATTCCGATGCCATGCGCACATGGCTGTGGAAGGATTCCTTAGATGTAGTAGGACATTACTCTTTGCCTTTTGATCAGTTGGTGTTATTTAGTGTTGTGGCTGTTCTCGCCATTTTTGTGATATGCAACCTGATAGACCAGCTACGCATTGCTACTTTAGAAAAGTGGTTCTTAAATTGGTATGATAGAAATAGTGAACACGGATTCCTCAGAAAAGACGGATTAAAGCATCTGTGTAAATCCGTGCTATCCGTGTTCTAAAGAAAAAAGATCAGCGTTATGAACGACAAACAGATTACCGTTACCTCCCCCCTTCTACCCGACCTCGACGAGTTTAACGAAATGCTTAAGGAGATTTGGGCGAGTAAGTGGGTCACCAATAATGGGCAGTTCCATAAGCAGTTGGAGAAGGCGCTTGCTGAGTACCTGAAGGTACCTTATATCAGCTTGTTTACAAATGGTACATTGCCGTTGCTTACAGCTTTGCAGGCACTCCGCATTACAGGTGAGGTGATTACAACGCCCTATAGCTTTGTGGCTACTACCCATAGCATTTGGTGGAATGGTTGCCGTCCCGTATTTGTAGACATAGAGGAAGAAACCTGTGGTATAGATCCGGAAAAGATAGAGGCCGCCATCACCCCCAAGACCACTGCCATCATGCCCGTGCATTGCTATGGCAAGCCCGTGAATATGGAGGCTATCCAGCAGATTGCCGACAAGTACGGCCTGAAGGTTATTTATGATGCCGCCCACGCCTTCGGTGTTGAGGTACCAGCCCCCCTGTCCCCCCTGAAGGGGGCGATGCCAGCGGAAAATCCCCCCTTTAGGGGGGCAAGGGGGGCTTGTGTCTTGCATTCGGCAGATCCCGTTTACTATGGCAAATTGAAAGAATATGCTCAGGAGAATCGAAATCATCCTACAGAAGCAGAGGCTCTTTTGTGGAACGTACTTAGCGGTAAAGGACTTGATGGGGTGAAGTTCCGCCGTCAGCATGTCATAGGTCAATATATAGCAGATTTCGCTTGTCTCGACAAAGGCCTTATTATAGAACTAGATGGTCATCATCACAGTTTGCCTCCAGTAAGCGAGGATGATGCAATCCGCACAGAGTATTTGAATGAAGAGGGTTATAGTGTCATTCGTTTCACCAACGAACAAGTACTTTACCACCTTGATGACACCTTAGGTCAGATCCGCACTGCCCTTCAAGAACCACCCTTTAGGGGGGCAAGGGGGGCCTCTTCGCCCCCTTCAGGGGGGACAGGGGGGCTTGTCTCTGTTTTATCATTTGGTGACATGTCCACCCTCTCGTTCCATGCCACTAAGGTTTATAACACCCTTGAAGGTGGAGCCTTGGTGGTGAAGGACGAGCAGACAAAAAAACGTATTGACTACCTGAAGAACTTTGGCTTCGCAGGAGAGACTGAAGTTGTTGCTCCTGGTATCAACAGTAAGGTAGATGAGGTGCGTGCCGCATACGGTCTGCTGAACTTGAAGCAAGTCGATGCCGCCATTGCCGCACGTCAGAAGGTAGCGCAGAAGTACCGCGAAGCCTTGCGTAACATTCCCGGCATCCGTTTCTTTGATGATATGCCCGGTGTGCGCCACAACTATAGCTACTTCCCCATCTTCGTCAATGCCGAGGAATATGGCAAGACCCGCGACGAGCTCTATTTCAAGATGAAGGAGCAGGGCATCTTCGGCCGCCGTTATTTCTATCCCCTCATCAGCACCTTCAGCACCTATCGCGGACTGCCAAGCGCAACTCCAGAGAACCTCCCTGTTGCCACCAAGATGGCCAACGAGGTCATCTGCCTGCCCATGCATCATACGCTCAGCGACGGCGACATCGAGAGAATCCTCGATTGCATTGTGAAATAATCTTCGAGTTGCTCCTCTTAGCCTACATCCCATACCATTCCGATGAAGCAGAAGAAACTGATGCTGCCAAGCAGCATCCTTAGAGTCATAGTAAGCTGATTTGGAACACAACTATGTCCTCAAGCCCTCTCGTTAGCATCTTAGTTCCCGTCTATAATGTCGAGGCTTATATTGAACGATGTGCAAGAAGTGTCTTTATGCAGACATATTCCAATTTCGAAATCATATTCGTCGATGACGGTTGTACTGATTCCAGTATTGTTATACTAAACGAAGTCATTGCTGATTATCCATGTCATAATGACAAAACCGTCATCATCCGCCATCAACAGAACAGGGGCTTGGCTGCTGCGAGAAACACCGCTGTAGCTGTATGTCATGGCGACTTCGTGATGCATGTAGATTCTGATGACTGGTTAGAGCCTGAAGCTGTAGAACTACTCGTCAAACGACAACAGGAAACAGATGCTGACATAGTCTATACCCGAGGCAACTATCTGGAGAATAATGGCACGGTGAAGATAGACTGTCGTGGCTGGTCAACAGACCGAGAACTCCTATTGACAAATATCCTTCAGGACAAAGCGACCATGTGCATCTGGAGTAAACTGATAAGGAGGTGTCTCTATACTGACCATCACATCCGTTGTGACGAACAGGGCAGCTATTACGAGGACTACCAAGCCCTGTCACAGTTGGTCTATTATGCCAAGACCATCGCCTGTTTAGATGCCTACATCTATCATTACGACCGTGCCAATCCCAATTCCATCGTGACGAAAGCACTCAACAGCAAGGAGATTCAGCAACAGGGACTACGCTCCATACAGTCGGTCTATGATTTCTTTCAGGCCAACGATCCGCGCTATCTCGACCAGGTGAAGGTGTTCCGTGATGCCTTTCACCAGCGATACCCACAGCAGAACGCATGATTACTTGCAAGAAAGAAAAGCCCGTTTATGAGGAATTACTCCGCTACATGCACTATCAGGTAGCCGAGGCCTTTCCCCATTTGAGGGGCGAGCAGCGAACGAAGGATTTTACAGATAAACTGTATGCCCATGCTTGTTTCTGTTTCTGTCGCGACGAAGGCCATCTGGTTGGCATGATAGCCTACTATGCTAATGGCGAGGGTGCAGATTTCGCTTACCTTGCGCAGGTGTATGTATCGCCCGATTATAGACGGATGGGCTTGTGTTCACGCATGTTAGACCTTGTAGCCCAGGATGCCGGAAGCAAAAGTTTTCAAGAGATAAGGCTTGAAGTCTATAAATATAACAAGGAAGCCCAACATTACTATACGGATCATGGCTTTGTAACGATGCATGAAAATCCGGATACGTTGTTGCTGAGAAAGGTAATTTATGATGGAAAGTAAGAAAAGACTGTTAGAGTCATTTCTTGGCAGGAATGACATTCCCAAATACATTTTCGGTCGGTCCCCGGTCGGTGTTGAAGCCCATGCCCGGCTGAAATCATCAGGAGTCAACATAACGGCATATATCGATGAGGTCAGTGAAGTCAAGGAGTTCGATGGACTGCCTGTCATATCCAGGCTCTCAGACCTTCCTGCTGGAGCGATCGTGTTGATTGGAGTCATCTACGGTCTGCCTGGCCTTATCAAGAAGAAACTCGACAGGGCGGGCATCCTGAATGTTGACTATTTTTTATTGGCTGGATACGGAGGCTTAGGTCTGACAGTTCCCTATTGGGAGGGCTTCCATGACTCCTATCGAAAGGATAAGGCCGCCTATGACCAGCTGTACGACCGGCTGGCTGATGATGTCTCAAAGACAGTTCTGTCAAAGTTGCTGGACTTCCGGTTGAACTACAACCTCGATGCCATGAATGGATTCGAGATGAACATCAAGGGAGAGTATTTCGAACCCTTCCTCCATCTCAATGAGCATGGCGAGACCTTCTGCGACGTGGGCGGCTTTGATGGGGAGACCAGCCTGGAATTTATAAAGAGATGTCCGAGCTACGAAAAGATATACTATTTTGAACCCGAACCGGAACAGATGGCTGTATCGAAGAAAAACCTGCTTGGACATGAGCGAATAGACTATTGCCAGTATGCGGCCTACGACAGGAAATGCACACTACGGTTTAGTCTCTGTGGTGCTGCAAGTATGGTTTCCAATGAAGGAACAGTAGAAGTTCAGGCAGACAGTATAGACCACATCGTTAATTCTCCTGTATCTTTCATAAAGATGGATATTGAAGGTAGTGAGGCGAAGGCCATAGCAGGTGCCAAAGAAACCATACTGAAGTGGCATCCGAGGCTTGCCATCTGTGTCTATCACAAGGGGCTTGATTTCATTGAAATACCCCGCCTCGTCCTGAGTATCCGCGATGATTATGATGTCTACATGAGGCACTACACGGAGGGGATTAGTGAGTCTGTGATGTTCTTCATCCCTAATGACATGACTTCAAAATGAACGCAAAGAAACTGATGCTCCTTGGTGGCTTGCGCTACCTGAAGCCCGTAATAGATGCAGCCCATGAACAGGGCTATTATGTGATAACGGCAGACTTTCTTCCTAATAATATCGCTCACAAGTGGAGCGATGAGTATTGTAATGTCAGCGTCATCGACAAGGAAGCCGTGCTTAAAGAAGCGCAGCGACTAAAGATAGACGGCATTATGTCCTTTGCTTGTGACCCGGGGGTGATGGCAGCCAGCTATGTGCAGAACAAGATGGGATTGCCGTCATTTGGACCGTATGAATCCATAGAGATTCTTCAGAACAAGGATAAGTTCCGTGCTTTCCTTGCCAAACATGGCTTTAATGTACCGCAGGCCAAGGGCTTTGATAGCGTTGAGGCAGCGATGCAGGAAATGTATTGGTATCCATGGCCTGTAATCGTGAAGCCAACAGATGCTGCAGGAAGCAAAGGTGTGACGAGAGTTGACAAGGCAGAGGATTTGAAGCCTGCTTTGGAATATGCGATGGAGCATAGTATCACTGGTCACATCATTGTCGAGGAGTTTATTGACAAGCAGGGCTGTTCTTCTGATACAGATAGTTTCTCTGAGGATGGAAAGCTAAAGTTTGTCAGCTTCTGTGCTCAGCGTTTTGATGCAGAGGCAACCAATCCTTATACACCTGCAGCCTATTCATGGCCATCTACATTCACCAAGGAACAGGAGGATTATCTCACCTCTGAGATTCAGCGCCTCATTACACTCCTTGGCTTAAAGACTGTGGTCTATAATATTGAGACACGTATAGGCACCAATGGCAAACCCTATATCATGGAACTGACACCGCGTGGTGGTGGTAATCGCCTTTGTGAGATGTTGCGCTACGCTACGGGTGTAGATATGATTACTGCCATTACTCGTGCAATGGTGGGTGACCCCATCTTGGAACCTATTGAACAGAAACCTTATAATGGTCATTGGGCAGAGATAATACTTCATGCCGATAAAGATGGCATATTCGACCATTTGGAGATAGATGAGCATCTTCCTGCTGAAATAGTCGAAGAAGACCTGTGGGTCAAACAAGGCGACAAGGTCGAAGGCTTTGAAGGTGCCAACAATGCCATTGGCACGCTTGTTTTGAAGTTCCAAACAGCAGAAGAACTTGAAAAAGCCATCACCCATCAGCGTGACTGGCTTAAAGTTGTAGTGAAATAATGGTAGCAATCGGTGGTTATTTCTCTTTGGAACTGAACGAAGGTTGGGAACGTCATCACGATGCTCTTCGCCTGAATGCCGGACGCTATGCTTTAGAGTATATCTTGAAAGCACGTAAATATCGCAAGGTCTATATACCTTTTTATATATGTGTCTCTGTGCTCCAATCGTTCAAACGGCAGGGGGTGGAATACGAGTTCTACCATATCAACGAGCAGTTGGAACCTGCCACGGAACTGCAACCCAAGGATGACGAGGCTGTGCTATATGTGAACTACTTCGGGCTGAAGAACCGTAAGGCAGACACGTTCTGCTACGCTTATAAGAACACCATACTCGACTGTACTCAGGCTTTCTATAGCGAGAAAGGTAATCAGTATGATGACAAAACTATTCAGTGTGACACGTTCTACAGCTGCCGCAAGTACTTTGGTGTTCCCGATGGTGCCTACCTCTACACTGATTGTCTGTTGGAAGAGGAACTTCCACAGGATGAGTCGTACGAGAGAATGACCTTTCTTACCAAGCGCATCGACCGCTCACCGCAGGAAGGTTATACCGACTTCCATGCCAACGACAAGGCTCTTGCCAGTGTTGGTATGCGAAGGATGTCGAAACTCACAGAGAGAATGATGTGCAGTTTCGATTATACAGCCAAGGCTAATAAGCGCATTCATAACTTCCATGTACTCGACAAATTCCTGCGTGAAAGCAACCATTTCAAGTGGGCTATGGACTATGGCACCGTGCCCTTGGTATATCCCTACTATGTTGAGAATGGTGTCCGTTTGCGTCAATACCTTATCAATCATCAGGTTTTCTGTGCCCGCTACTGGCCTAATGTCTTGGAATGGTGTCAGCCGAATGAATGGGAGTATCAGTTGGCCGAGAATCTTGTCTGTATTCCTGTCGACCAGCGGTATGACGAGAAGGACATGCAATGTATTCTCGACATTCTTGCTCGTTTCAAATAAAGAGACACCACGATTAGATTCTTCTATCGAAATACGATGAATCATTTGGACGTTTCGGAAATAATGTGTATCTTTACAGCACAGATATCATATTAAGACATGGAAGAAAAGACAGCAATGATGGCAGCAGAACCGGCAACGGTATACGGTGTAAATACGTATGACGATGTGATGGCATACCTTCATTCCATCAAGATAACCCCAGAGACGATGTTGTCGCTTAGCGATCAGCTGAGATTTGAGGCACACAATCTCCATATTTCAATTGCTCTTCGTCGGCTTGATCAGTTAGGGGCTCTTCGCTATGATTGGGATGGTAATGGAGCTACGCCAGTAGACAGGGAAGTGATAGCCAATATGCACAGCGTCATAAAACATTCAGAAGATAAGGACTGGATCTCTTGGGTCATCTCACCTGAGACTAACGGTACGCTCAATATTACTTCAAAGAAGCAAATGTCAAGCATAAGTCTTGGTATCAAGGAGTTCTCCTTCTATGCGTTCTCTGCTAATGGCGAAAAGACAGGTAGCCATCTGCCATTCAGTCCAGAAGCATTTGTCAAGACAATGAGACAGATTGCATAGACAAGATGAAGCAAAATCAAGTATCTTCCGCAGAGCAGGTCATCCGATTGTTAAACCGCATCTGGATAGTAGAAGGCGAACTGCAACCTGCTGCTTTTGTACTGAATGCTGGTGAGACATATCTGTCAGTCAATCGTCCTGCTGTTGCTACCTACGAATCAGATGTTGACGATTTTATTTCGAAACATCCGGCCTTTTGTGTGCGTAGTAGTCAGAAGATGTATTATCGTGCCAATCTTTCTGTTGGCGATGTGAGAAACATTGGGTGTCTGATTGGCGATGAACGCCTCCAGATTGATGTAGATGTGGAACCTCGTTCCATGCACTATCAGTCCCATGCTGGAATTTTCACTCGTGTCGATGGCGTAACGCTTAAGGCGGATAAGTCCATAGCTTATCCTGGCTCCAAATACGGTGTGTCTTCAGAACCAATATTGATGAAATTGCGTTTTGAACTCCTTCGTCTTTCAAACGTAGAACTGTGCTCTGCGTAACGCACAATCCAATTCTCCAAAGAGTCTCACACAGAAATTTTTTAGAACCACGTTTCAGGCCACCCCGAAAGAAAGGGAGTGACCCTTTGGTGGTTTATCCTTGTCATACATATTTTTGGGGTTGTGTAAATATTTGATTGAAAACAAAGTCTTTGTAGCCCGCTACTGGCCCAATGTGCTGGATTGGACTACAAAAGATGATATTGAATACCTCTTTGCATACCAGATGCATCCATTGCCTATTGATCAGAGGTATGGAAAAGAAGACATGAATATATTGTTAGATTTAATACTTAATATAAATTAAACTTATATGAATAGTCTAGAAGGTAAAACCTTAATGGTAATGGATAATACTGCGTTAGGTGCGTGTGCTGTTAAGAGAGCAAAAGAGTTAGGAGTACACACCGTAGTAGCTAATTTTTATCCGTATGAAAAATCTGCATCAAAGCAAGTTGCTGATGAGTTTGTTGACATTGATATTTCTGATATTGATTCAATGGTGAAGTTTGTGAAGGATATGAGTGTGGATGGTATTTTTGTTGGCTGGACAGATTCACACTTGCCATTTTATGCAGATATATGTGAAAAAGCAGGGTTGCCTTGTTGTGCCACAAAAGATCAATTCGCAATTTTATCGAACGACAAACATAACTTTAAAAAAGCATGTGACTTTTATGGAGTTCCGACAGTCAAAGAGTATCATCTTGATATTAATTTTAAAGATGAAGATTTGCGGAATATTCAATACCCAGTTATGGTAAAACCTGCAGATGGAAGTGGTGGCCGAGGCGTAAAAAAATGCAATGACGAAAATGAATTGGTTGAACATTACAAGTATTTGTATGATAATTCAAAAAGTCATAAAATAATATGTGAAGAGTATATTGATAGCTCCAATGAGATATTTCTAAATTATACTATACAGGATGGCTATTGTAGTTTGTCGGCCTCGTATATGAATCATGAATGTGGAACATTTACATTGCATGTCTATCCATCTTCTTTTATTGATTATTACAAAAAAACGGTAGAGCCTTCTGTAATAAGAATGTTTAATGGTCTTGGTTTAAAAAACGCCGTGTTGTCACTGCAAGGTTTCGTTATAGAAGACAAATTCCGATTTCATGAAACAGGCTTACGCATGGGGGGGGGGCAGTCATATGTTTTTACACAGATACTTAACGGAGTGAGTGCACTTGATTTGATGATTGAGTTTGCATTAACTGGCAGAATGAAACATGCGGACTTAAAAGAAAAAGACAACCCAAAATTCTCACAATTTGCAGTTAATTATTATATCAAAACAAAAACAGGTACGATTGCAAGAATAGAAGGATTTGAAGAAGTCAAATCAATGCCACAGGTATTACAAATTTCAACTTTCAAGTCAGTTGGCGATGAAATCGTTGCTTCGGCCTCGATGGATGGTGTTATTTACAGACTACATGTAATGGATAGAACCCCATCTGACCTTGCCCGGACCTTAGAAACAATAAGCAATACAATTAAAATAGTCTCTACAAAAGGGGAGGATATGCAAGCAGAGCATCTATCTTATATGAAGGCTTTAGATCTTATTAAGAACTCATAAAAAATATTGCTGTCCGATAAAAGATATAATTGATAATCCAAGTAATGAAGTACTATATAATGAAAGAAACCCGTGAGTTCTTGGAGAGCATCGGTATGCCGGGAGGTGACCTTTATGACCTTCCCACATCAGAAAAACGTTTCCAAGATGGCGGTCAGTACCGCTATGAGGTGCCTGGCATTCAAGGCCCTGGACCGATGAAAGCTTTGTTGGAGGCCTTGGATGAATACGGAGTAAAGATTCACCGTGTAACCCAGACCAAGGGTATAATGTTCCTAACTGATGACGAAATCCGTCAGATGGTAGAATACGCTAAGAAATGGAATGTGCAGCTGATTTTGGCCTGCGGCCCAAGAGCAACTACTGATACTTCTGCTTCAGTAAAGACAGAGGAAGGTCAGCGCATGGGATACCGCCTTCGCGGTGAAGAGCAAATCGTCCGTGGTATTGAAGAAATCAAACGAGGCGTTCGTTTAGGAGTCCGTGGATTTATGGTTTATGATGAGGGGTTACTTTGGGCGCTGAACGAAGCTCGCAAGAAGGGCATTATCCCTGCTGACTGCCACTTCAAGGTAAGTGCGCATAGTGGTCATGGTAATCCTTGCTCTGCACATGTATTGGAGTCGTTGGGTGCAGATAGTATAAACCCAGTACGTGATATTCAGGTACAGATGTTGGCTGGAATCCGTGCAGCGATTGATGTGCCTATTGACCTGCACACCGAGAACCCGAAATCCAGTGGCGGCTTTATCCGTCACTACGAGGTGCCTGACTTTATCCGTGTGGCATCACCTGTGTATCTTAAGACCGGTGGTAGTGTGGCCGCAAACCATAGTTATGATACTACAGAGAAGGAAGCAAGACAGCGAGCTAAGCAAGTGCTGTTGGTTAAGAGAGTGATAGACGAGTATTACCCCGAAGCAATCGTTTCACCCAAATAGTAGAAAGGTAAAAAGGTAAGATAGTAATGAGACAGCATGCTTACAATCGTGACTTTAAGTTTATAAAGGAGCCGATTGAGTTTAATAAATATACAGACCGTGACACCTTGCAGTATTGCTTAGGTGCTACACTCTATATGCCCGGTACAAAGGACATCAGGGAAAAGATTGTGAAACATGAGTTGCCTGTTACATCATTTGTGATGTGCTGTGAAGATGCTATCAAGGAAGAGGATTTGCCCAAGGCCGAGCAGAATATACTCGACACGATGGATTTCTTTGCTGATGAAATTGAGGCTGGAAGGCTCTCTCATAATGATATTCCTCTTATTTTCGTACGTGTTCGTAATCCAGAGCAGTTCAAGAGTTTTGCTGACCGCATGACAAAGAAGCAGGCTTCGGTGCTTACAGGTTTTAACTTCCCGAAATTCAATAGCAAGAATGCTCTTGGCGTATTACGAACCTTGGTGGAAGTAAACAGTCGTTTAGGCGTTATCCTATATGGTATGCCTATCTTGGAAGGACCTGAGGTGGCCTTCGTAGAGAGTCGTAATCAGGAACTTCTGTTACTGCGTAACATCTTGGAACCCTACAAAGACCTGATTCTTAATATTCGCGTGGGTGGTACAGATATGTCATCACTTTTTGGTGTGCGCCGTGGTATCAATTCTACCGTTTTTGATATCATGCCTGTTAGGGATGCGCTCTCAGACATCGTGAACTTCTTTAACCGTTATTGCGACTATTGTATTTCGGCTGCTGTTTGGGAATATTTCCGTGCTTACAAGGATGATGACATTGATGATGTGATTAAGCGCAATTTCCATAATGCACTTATCAAGGGGCAGGATATTGTGAATCCTGCCATTGATGGCCTGCTCAAAGAGGTACTGATTGACCGTGCAAATGGTTTTGTGGGCAAGACTATCATCCATCCCACACATGCTAAGTTTGTAAACGCCATGTTCACGGTGGTAGAAGAGGAGTATAACGATGCCATCCAGATACTGAACACTAGTGGCGGTGTGATCAAGAGCGAGGGAGGCGACAAGATGAACGAGATTGGCCCTCACCATCGTTGGGCCGAGAAGATTGTGCGCCGTGCCAATGTCTATGGTGTTGTGAAGAATGAGGACTCGGTGCTGAACCTTGTTCTAGGAAAACAGGAATAAGAAGTTTTTTCTTAACACGAATTACCACGAATAGAACACGAATTATCATTAATAATTAATGGTCAATTCATGGTGATTTATGGCCATTCGTGTTGAAATACCAAGAAGTTGATGAAAATCGTATTAGGCACGATGAACTTTGGGCCGCAGCTGGACTTGGAGGCCAGCCGTGTGATGACCCAGAGTTTCTTGAACTCTGGTTTCTGCGAACTGGACACGGCATACGTGTATAATGGTGGCGACACAGAGAGGTATTTGGGGGATATACTCCCGAAACTCTCTGATTACTATTTGGCCACAAAGGTTCATCCCCGTATTACGGGAAAGTTGGATAGGGAAACCATCCTGATGGAGTTTAACGAGTCTCTTAAGCGCATGAACTGCAACAAGGTTGACTTGCTTTACTTCCATTTCCCTGATGGTAAGACTCCTATTGATGAGGCACTGGAAACTGTTGCCGAACTCTATGAGCTGGGCAAGGTGAAGGAGTTGGGTCTTAGCAACTATCCCGCATGGCAGGTTGTTGACATCTGGCATAAGTGCGAGAAGTACGGTAGTCCGAAACCAACGGTTTACCAAGGTATGTATAATTCGCTTTGCCGCAACGTAGAGCCGGAACTATTTCCTGCTATCCGTGCATTGGGAATGCGCTTCTATGCTTTCAATCCGCTGGCTGGCGGTATGCTGACAGGTAAGCACCAGCATTTTGAGGATGCCCCGGAGCCGGGAAGGTTTGCACGATTGGAAAGCTACCGTAAGCGCTATTGGAAACAGTCATACTTTGATGCCGTGAATGAGATACGCAAAGCATGTGAGATTGAGAATATCCCTATGGTAGAAGCGGCATACCGCTGGCTCTGTAATCATTCCATGATGGATGCTGACAAAGGTGACGGTATACTGCTTGGAGCATCCAGGATAACCCAGATGGAACAGAACATGGAAGCCGCCAAGAAAGGTGAATTGCCGCAAACTATCTTGGATGCGATGGATGGAGCATGGGAGATTGCAAGACCAGATAGTCCTGCTTATTTTAAGTTTATCTGATATGAATCTGACGGACAGATTCCTTGCAAACATATTTGCATTGAGACACCAGCCTGTTAACAAGGAAAATGAAATATTGATTCGTTCCTACTTGCTTGATACCATAGGCGTTTCTTTGGCAGGTGCAGCAGACTTGAAAGACAAGGAAGAACAGCTGTTCAACCTTCTTGGCAGCAAAGGAGATGTGAAGGCTATTGGCCGCAAGGAAGGTTGCACAATGGCAGATGCTATCTTCCTGAATGGTTTGAGTTCTCATTTTTTGGAACTCGACGATGGAGTTCGCTATGGGGTGATTCATCCCAGTGCGCCGTTATTCTCTGCACTTATTCCATTAGCTATAGCAAATAAAGTTTTTTGGCAGGCTTTTATGATGGGAGCCGTTTGCGGTTATGAGACCAGCATCCGTTTGGCCAGTGCCATGCAGCCAACCCATTACAATATGGGCTATCATCCTACGGCCACTTGTTGCACCATTGGTACTGCCGTTGGTATAGCAGTGATGCTGGGTTGGGATGATGCTGTGGTAAAAGACGCTTTCTCTGCGGCTTGTGTTTCTGCCAGTGGTTCATTGAAAGTGTTGGAGGATGTTTCTCAGATAAAACCGTATAACTGTGCTAAGGCAGCCTTGAATGGTTATATGGCTGCTATGTTGGCTAAAGCTGGTTTTGTGGGACCGGCTGATGCGTTGGATGGTGATACGGGGTTCCTTAAGATGAATTCTAAGGCTTATAATGAAGATATCCTAACTGGCAAACGTGATTTCCTTTATTTGGAAAAGATTTACCAGAAACCATACGCTTCTTGCCGACACACTCATCCAGAAATTGAAGCATGCTTTAAGATAAGGCAGACGGAAGGTTTTGATGTGAAAGATGTGGAGAAGGTAGAGATAACAACTTATAAGGGGGTAATTGGTAAACACGACTTTAAGGATATTCACGGAGAGTCTTCAGCACGAATGAGCATTCCATATAGTGCTGTTATTGCATTGTGGACGGGTAAGGCTGGTATTGCAGAGTTCGAAGAGCCGTATGTGAGTAATACTGAAATACTTGACTTAATACAACGAGTGAACATTATTCCCGATGAAGAACTAAGTTGTTTGGTGCCTGATAAACGTGTGGCCGTTGTGAATGTGTATATGCGCAATGGTAATGTGCTGACTGAAAAGGTCGAATATCCTAAAGGCGAACCAGAGAATCCGCTTACATCAGAGGAGAATATGGCAAAGTTCCTTTCTATGACTGAACATGCTGGAATCTCATACGAGAAAGCTCAAGGTATATTCCAAGAAATTATTAACAAAGATAATCCTGATTTACAACAAATATGGTAGACCAGAAACAACTCTTTGATGCATTACAAGAAATTGGTGTGGACTTCTTTACCGGAGTCCCTGACTCCTTGTTGAATGATTTCTGCCTCTATATGACCAATAATATGACGGCAGAGCAACATGTGATGGCCGCCAACGAAGGTAATGCCATTGCTATTGCTGCAGGTCATTATATGGCTACTGGCAAGCTGTCGCTGGTTTATATGCAGAACTCTGGTATTGGCAATGCCACTAATCCGCTATTGTCACTGACGCATAACTGTGTATATGGCATCCCGATGATTCTGGTCATTGGTTGGCGAGGGGATCCTGCTATCAGTGACCATGCCCAGCACAAGAAACAGGGCGAACTGACCCCAGTATTGATGAAGGATATGGGTATTCCTTATGAGATACTGGATAACGAGGCAACTGTGATGCAGAAGTTCGAGTGGGCAGTCGATAAGGCCAAGGAGATTTATTCTCCTGTTGCTCTGATAGCTAAGAAAGCCATATTGACGCAGAAAGAGAAAAAACAACAGTATCCTGAAAGCAGTTTGATGAACCGCGAAGAGGCCATCAGTGCAGTGATGGATGTTTTCGGAGAGGATGCCATCTATCTTGGAACAACAGGACGTGCCACTCGTGAAGTACATGAACAATTGAAGCAGCACGGAATTGGCGTTGGACACGAATGGCAGAATGTTGGTTCGATGGGACATGTTTCATCCGTTGGCCTTGGACTGGCACTTGCTTGTCCTGAAAAGAAGATAATAGTTTTCGATGGTGATGCTGCCGCTGTGATGCACATGGGGGCTTTGGCTACCAATTGCCGTTACAAGGCAGGTAATATGATTCATATTGTTCTGAATAATGGTGTGAATGAATCCGTTGGCGGACAGCCTTCTGCTGGTTATGTAGTTAATTTGACTGGAGTCGCAGAGGCTTGTGGTTATCGCACATCTGGCCATGCAGTAGAGACAAAGGAAGAGCTACAAAGCATTATTCGTAAGTATAAGATAGATGATATGCCTTTGTTCGTAGATGTGCATCTAAGACAAGGTATTCGCGCAGATATGCCTAAACTTGATATTGACCATAAGGCCGTGAAGAGAGAATTGATGGAGAATCTTATGAAGTAAGTTTTATGATAGAATTAAAGACACCCTTTACTGAGACCGCCATCAGCCAACTAAATGTAGGGGATGTGGTGAGCATTAGCGGATACATCTTTTGTGGCCGCGATGCCGTATTGCCTCGAATCTCCAAGAAACTGGAAGATGGCACTTGGGACAAGCGAGGAATTGATTTGCAAGGTGGTGTCATTTTTCATACAGCGGTAAGTCCTGCAGGTGTGGGTCCCACATCGAGCAACAAACTAGAGATTGAAAGTAGCTTTGAGCTACTGTCAAAGGCAGGAGTCAAAATGCATTTGGGCAAAGGTGCCATCAAGCCTGAGACTGTGAAGATGCTTGCAGATAACAACGCCGTCTTTGCCATCATCCCTCCAGTAACGGCATTATTGGAGAGTAAAACCTTGGAACGCGAATGTGTGGCATGGCCAGAATTGGGTATGGAAGCACTGTACAGGATAAACGTGAAGAACTATCAGGCAATCATTGCCGCTGCGAAAGGTGAGAGTATTTATTAAGTGAAGAGTGAAGAATGAAGAGTGAAGAATCTATTATACAAAAAGTAGCTGATTGCCTTGTACGAGCTGGTTCTACATTTCGCGAAGACCAGAAAGAGGCTTATCGCAAGGCCATTGCTGACGAGAAGATAGAGAGTTCGTGTTGGGTGATGAAGCAGGTGCTGGATAATGCGTTGGTGGCAGAACAACGTCGTAGCCCGCTTTGTGATGATACGGGTATTCCTCATCTGTTTCTTGAAGTAGGGAAGAACTGTGCTGTGACAGGGGAATTACTTGAGGAAATCAAGGAAGGCGTGCGCCAGGGACTTAGACTATTGCCTGGTCGCCCAATGGCTATTAAGGGTGATGACTTTGCCCGAATAGACCAGAGCGGAGGATTGAATGAGGATAGCGGTGCATTGGATGCTTCGCCTATTTTGATAAAGCCTGTAGATGAAGATGTCATTCGTCTCACCATACTGATGCTTGGCGGTGGCCCAGCTATCCGTGGTATAACTCAACGTGTGTTCCACAAACATAGTGTGGATGTAGTTATAGAAGAGATAGCGAATCGTGCAAAGCCTGCTGTCAGCCAATTGGGCTGTTCACCTTGTACGTTGGCTATTGGCATTGGCCGCAGTCAATTTGAAGCTACCAGTCTGATGATGGAGGCAATGGCAAAAGGTATCTTCAACATACAGAATAATTTTGAAAAGCGCATTACTGAAAAGGTGAATGAAGTCAATGTCGGCCCTCTTGGATTGGGCGGCAAACACAGTGTATTAGCCACCTTCGCCCAAATTGGTCCGCAGCGTGCCAGTGGAGTGCGCATTGTTGCGCTTCGTCCTTGCTGTTGCTTCGAGCCAAGAAGAGCAAGTGTCGATTTGTAATTACAACAACATAAACAGGGGGGAAACAATCAGTTGCAACACCCCATAGACTATACCATAATTCGACTTAAAATGAATAAAACCCCATTGGTCTGCATCCGCTGTATAACCTACAATCATGCTCCTTATATTGAGGATGCCATGAATGGGTTCTGTATGCAGCAGACAACCTTCCCCTACGTTGCTGTCATTATCGACGACGCATCTACTGATGGCGAACCAGAAGTTATTAAGGCATATCTTGATAAGCATTTCGATATGCAGCATGCCCATATATGGGAAAACAACGACGCTCACTTCATGGAAGCCCAACATAAGGAGAACTATAGTTACCTGGAAGGGCGACCTTTTGGGGCTATACGTCAGAATTGGCTGCTTACATTCCGACTGACAAGGCTATTCTGTCAGAGAAGACACAAAACATCCTTTGCTTAAGGATTTTGATAGTCCATTTGTATACAAATTATAATTCACATTTATGGCAGAACAAAGCTTAAAAGATAAGACCGTAAAAGGTGTGGGATGGTCGGCAATTGACAATATATCAAGTTATGTTGTCACGTTTGTTGTTGGCATCATCCTCGCACGTTTGTTGTCACCGGAGGATTATGGTCTAATAGGTATAATTGGTATTTTTACAGCGATATGTAATTCTTGCATAAACGCAGGTTTCAGTAGTGCACTGATAAGAAAAAAGATTCCTGACGAGAATGATTATTGTACAGCATACGTGACGAATCTTTCTGTTAGCTTTTTTCTGTATGCTGTTTTATTTATATCCGCTCCTTTAATTGCCATTTTCTTTGATCACAGTGAGTTGACCGCACTTATTAGGGTTGACTCTATTGGTATTATTATTGGTGCATTTTCTATTGTACAACGCGTGCGTCTCACAAAACAGATAGACTTCAAATCGCAAACTAAAATAACAATAACAGCATCATTGATAAGTAGTATTGTAGGTATAACTGCCGCATTCATAGGATGGGGGGTATGGGCATTGGTCGCACAGCATTTAGTCTCTGCTACAATCTCTATGTTTTTATTACTCTTTTTCAATAGATGGATACCTAAATTTAGGTTTTCAAAAAAGAGCTTTAAAGAAATGTTTGGTTATGGCTCTAATTTGTTGTTGAGTAACTTGTTAAATACGCTTTGGACTAATATTTATCAAGTTGTTATTGGTAAATTTTATGCTCCGGCGACCCTTGGACAGTATTCTAGGGCAATAGGGTTTAGTTCTATTTTCTCAACAAACCTCACAGGAGTTGTACAAAGGGTTACATTCCCAGTACTCAGTGAGATACAAGATGACAAGCAAAGACTTAAAGAGGGATATAAGCGCATGATAAAGATTACCATGCTCATTTCATTTTCCTCTATGATGCTGTTGTCCTCAATCAGCAAGTCACTTACAATTGTATTGGTCGGTGAAAAGTGGTTGCAATCAGCTTATTTCCTTCAAATTATATGCTGGTCAAGTATGTTGTATCCATTGCATGCATTAAATTTAAATATGCTCCAGGTGCAAGGCCGAAGCGATTTGTTTCTTAAACTAGAAATAATAAAAAAAATCATAGGTATTGTACCGATAGCACTGGGTATTTTTATAGACATTTATTATATGTTATTTGGCAGCGTTATTATGGGGTTGTTGTCATATTATTTGAATGCGTATTATTCAGGTCCTTTTATCGGGTATGCAATGAAGGAACAGATATCTGACATTTCTCCTAGTTTTATAATATCGCTGTTTAGTGCTATTATAGCTTTCGTTCCTTCTGTATGTATTGAGATTTTCTTTCCAGAATGTAATTGGAATATTACATCTTTTATTATTTTACCTATTCAAATTTTATTAGGGCTGATCGTTTTGTGTGTGTGTTATGAATTCTGGAAGTTGGATGAATACAATGAATTAAAGAGTATATTTGTTAGCATAATTAAAAAATACAAAAATAAATGAATATGAATAAAAAATTCGAATATAAGGTAGTTATCCATTGCTTAACTTATAATCATGCACCTTATATAAAGGATGCAATGGATGGATTTGTGATTCAAAACACTAATTTCCCATTTGTTGCTGTAATTATTGATGATGCAAGTACTGACGGGGAGCCGGAAGTCATCAAGAACTATCTTGATGAACACTTTGATATGCATAAAGCTCGCCAGTGGGAATCTGAAGAAGCCCACTTTGTTGAGGTTTGTCACAAGGAAAATAAAAACTGTACCTTTGCAGTATTATTTCTAAAGTATAATTTTTACCAAGCAAAAAAGCGGAAAGATTCCATAGAAGAACGTTGGATACAAAATACTCAGTATGTAGCTTTTGGTGAGGGCGATGACTATTGGACTGATCCAAATAAACTTCAACGGCAAGTAGATTTTATGGATTCGAATTCAGATTATGTTGCAATAGCGACAAATGGAATATTTTATAACACGTTTGATGGTACAAAAAAGCCTATTAGCGACCAGCCAGAAAAAGACATAACCCTGAAAGATTTGTTGTCAAAGCCACGCTCGTTTGGTACCGCTTCGGTTCTGTATAAAAAGGCGGTCATCGAAAATGACTTTTATACCATAAAATACAGATATGATGTTATGATGTGGTGCTATTTTGCGAGCAAGGGTAAGTTTAAATATTTAGACTCTATAACATTTACATATAGAAAGGGGACACAAGGTGTGACGATTTCTACAGACCCATATGTTTGGGCTACAAATATGAAGGGACTTAAACAAGAATTAAAAGAGCGTTTCCCCAATGAATATGTTGGAAACCTAAAAAATGAAATCTCGTGGCTATATATAGATGCCGCTACAAAATATATAAAAAAGGGACAATGGTTCAGAAAGAATTTTTTCAGAAGTATAAATAAATGTATTTGGAGTCTGCCAAGAGCCACATTCATGCAATGTATCAAAGCTTTTATTAGAAAATAAATGAAGTTATGTTTGAATTTGTTACTCGTAGAATAGAAAAGTGGCAGAAAATGTACGATTTCTTGTACACTCTTGCCATAGGAAATAGTTATTATGCCAACTTTGGCAAGGCATCGGAGAAGTGCCAGATAGGAACGAACCAGACTTTATGGCCTCAGAATATTTTCATGGATGACTGGTCTCGTTTACAAAACCTTACAAATATGGTAGCATGGAAGGGCAAGCTAATCATAAAAAAATATGCTGCTGTGAGTTCTCAATGCCTTATAATACCAGGTGCTCATATTCCAACGGTAGGATTGCCCCAGTTCCTTTCCATTACGCACATTAATGATAAAGACGGTGAGATCGTAGTTAACGAAGACGCTTGGGTCGGAGCCAGATGCGTTTTACTTTCAAAATGTGAAATAGGTCGTGGCGCAGTAGTGGGTGCGGGATCAATCGTTTCCAAAAAAATACCTCCTTATGCAGTAGCAGTTGGCTCACCGGCAAAGATAGTGGCAGCCCGTTTTACTATCGAGCAGATATTAGAACATGAGCGTATTCTTTATCTACCTGAAGAGCGTATGAGCAGGGAAGAACTGGAAGAACTTTTTAAAACTCATTATGATGGTCTGCGCACGATAGGGACATCGGATATGAGCGATGAGGATAGACAAAAACTGAGAGAAGCAAAAAAGCAATGGGGCATTCCTGATTATTCTAAAGTTAAGTGATCATGCACTTTTCTGTTACTATACCCGCCTATAAGTCGCAGTACCTGCGTGAATGCATAGAAAGTGTGCTTTTGCAAACCTTTCGTGATTTTGAGCTTATTGTTGTTGACGACTGTTCGCCACATAATCTGAAAGAGATTGTTACACAGTTTGATGATGATCGTATTCGCTATTACCGGAATGAGGTTGGTTTTGGTGGCTTTAATGTTGTCGGTAACTGGAACAAATGCTTGGGGTATGCCCGTGGGGAATATATCATCTGCATGGGTGATGACGACAGGTTGTTGCCCAACTGTTTGGCGGACTATGCAGAGTTGATAGAGAAATATCCTAAATTGGACATCTATCATTCTCGCACAGAGATGATAGACGAGGGCGGACGCGTTATTGACATGCAGATTCCTTTCCCTGAATACGAGTCGGTTTATTCTATGATATGGAACACTTGGAAGGGACGCGACCAATATATTGGAGATTTCCTCTTCCGAACAGAGGCACTAAGAGCTGCTGGCGGGTTCTATGACCTACCCTACGCATGGTCATCGGACAAGGTGTCGGAGTTCCGAGCTGCAATCTCCAAAGGCATTGCAAACACCCAGCTCCCAGGATTCCAATACCGAAAGAGTACTCAGACTATCACCAACAGCAGTAACACACAGCGAGAGCGTTACGATGCTCTTGTGAAAGAAAAAGAGTGGTATCGAGAGTTTATTGCAAACAGTCATCCTGGGGACGAATTGGATAAGAAGTACCTTGATTTAATAGCATCCCATTTAGATGGTTACATGGCAAAGCGTATGGCTACCATGCGTCAATGGGATTTACAAGTGTCTCCTTCTCATTTCATTTATTGGTTCGGAAAACGTAAAGAGTATGGGCTGTCTACTTCTGATTTGTCCGATGTTATCCAAGTGAGTACACACGAAATAGCCGCGAGAATAATCAGACCCTTATTACAAATTATGAGAAGATGATTAAGAAAATTAGAGATCTTTTCGTTGCATTTTTCAATAGCCACACAAATAGAATCATAGCTACATCTTTGTTCGATCGAAGAAAAATGCAAATGCAGTATTGTGCTTTGCATTCAAATGAGCGTGGGACTATTGATGAAACATACTTTGAGAGCTCACAAGTTATTGTTAGTCTGACCACCTATGGCAAGCGCTTATTTGAAGTTTATTTAACAATAGAATCAATTATGCAGCAAACCACAAAACCTAATAGAATTATATTGTGGTTGGAGAATGGCTTAAAAAATGAATTAGTTCCAAAGTTGTTGGAACGTCAGCAAGCAAGAGGGTTAGAAATCCTATATTTTAAAGACATCAAGTCCTACAAAAAATTGATACCTGCATTAAGGATGTTTCCCAATGACTATATAATTACTATTGACGATGACGTAATCTATGAATGTGACATGATAGAAAATCTTATCCGTTCATATAAAAAAGCACCAGGATATGTTTATGCCAATAGGATTCGGCGTATGACAATTAATAATGATGGATCGCTTGCGGAATATAAGACATGGAAATTAACAAAAGAACCCATGAAAGATTCTGTCTTTAACATTCCTACAGGTGTAGGTGGTGTACTGTATCCGCCTCATTGTTTTGCAGAAGAAGTTTTTAATGAAAATGTTTTCATGGATATCTGTGGACGAGCTGATGATATATGGTTCAAGGCTATGTGTCTATTTAACGGGATGCAAAGTCGTTTAACTCAAACTCATGAACCTGTTTATTATGAAAATGAAAGTGTTCAAGATACAGCTTTATACAAAACTAACGTTGGAAATGCAGATAACGACAAGCAACTTTCTGCTGTTTTTGAAAAATACCAATTATATTCGAAATTAAAACAAGAATGACATACCACATAACTTGTAATACTGACGACAACTACGCACAGCATTGTTGTGCGATGTTGTGTTCCTTGTTTGAGAATAACAAGGGATATGAATTCCATATACATATCCTTACCCATTCTTTGTCTAAAAATAATACAGATGTATTAAATAACATATGTCTGCGTTATAATTCAAAACTAACCATCTCTGATGTTGATGAGTCAAAGCTTGAAGGTGTTCAGTTCCGTAAGAGCAGACCGTTGACGAAAGCAGCATATTATCGTATATTGTTGCCTGAGATACTTCCTGATAATATTGAAAGAGTTCTCTATCTGGATTGCGACATGATAGTTGTTGGAGATCTTAAGGAACTATTTGATTTGGAATTAGAGGGATATGCATTAGCAGCAACTCTTGATTGTATGCCATGGAACTCTATCCATAGGAAGCAACTTCAGTTTGAGGCTGATGAACGATCTTTCTGTTCCGGAATAATGGTAATAAATCTGAAATATTGGAGAGAGCATGATGCTGTAAATCGTTTATTGGAGTATTCAAAACGAGAAAAGTGTCCTGTATATTTACATGACCAGGACTCACTGAATTACGTTTTCAAGAAACAATGGTACTTATTACCACCAAAGTGGAATAAACCCGCACTGTCTTTTCTGCCAGATGTTAAAAATCAACTATATTTTGACACTTATGAATATGTATATGAACCGAAGGTTATACATTACTCAAGTTCAATGAAGCCATGGTTTAAGATGTCTTTCCCATATTCTGAATTGTATGTGAAGTATCTACGAATGTCTGGTTTCCTTAATCCTGTATTCCAACAAGTGCCATCAGGAAAACTAATAGGTTTCGAGTTGCTAAAGTTGAGGTATTATGTCAGGGAATATATTTTACCTTTTATGCCTCAATTGATTATGATACTTATCTCTGACATAGTGAAATACTTACGCTTTCTCATTTCCTTGACTAACAAAAATCGTTTGCGCAACTACATGTTGACTGAAGGAATAAAGGCATTAAGGCTTTAATTTTATTCCTATTCTTACTCAGCAAAACACACATGTAATAGAATAGTATTGTGCTATGATTCCTCTTTTTGCAACTTACATTGACTTCTCGCTTATTGCGGCATTGCTTCTATATTTTGAAGCATTATTTATATCATTGATAAGCATGATAATTCTCTAAATTTATAGGGGTATGAAAATCTGCCTGATTTCTACTGTTACGCCTACTTCCGAAAATATCAGAGGTACTTCTGCCTTGCCCTATCACTTGATGGCAGAGCGTAATGATGGTATTGACATTGACGTCTATACGTTTAACAACAATGGTATTTCGGATAAAAAGACACGAGAGGTGGAGGATGAACTGAAGGTCAGAATCGTAAAGGTGCCATTGCCTCAATGGTATCAATGGATGTTTAAGTTCCATCTTCTCTTCTTGCGCGTATTCTTGAATTATCCGTTTCTAAATTACGTTAAGTTGCCTAAGAGGTATGTTGACATGATTCAATCTAGTCATCCAGATATAATATGGGTGATGGGGGAAGAGTTGTCTAGAATAGTGAAACAATTCCCTGATTTTCGGAGGATACAAATAGGACCTGATACGGAATCACTTTACTATTACCGTATGATGAGCCGTCGGTTTGTGATGAAAAATGCAACTGACTATTGGAAGTGTGCGTTGATGTATCGGAAATATGCGAGGATGGAACGTGAGTTCCCCTCAGACGGGAACTACACATATCTGGCCGTAGGAGAGGAGGATGTACGGCATCTACAGCAGTTGAATCCAAATGTCAATGCAAGATTTCTCAGACATCCACACTACGAAATCAATTCACAATTCATAATTCATAATTCACAATTTCATCAACCGAAGATAAAGCTACTTGTTGCAGGGCAGTATAACCTTTATATGAAGCAGGAAGCAGACTTACTCAATGCACAATTCATAATTCATAATGCACAATTGAAGGGTGCTTACTCCATTACATTCTTGGGAAAGGGATGGGAGAAGCATGTGGAGACATTGAAAAATGTTGGGTATGAGGTACATCATATCAAGTTTGCGCCGGACTATATTGAGGAGATCTGCAAGCACGACATACAGTTAACGCCTATTGCCATCGGTACGGGAACGAAAGGTAAGGTACTCGATGCACTGGCAAATGGATTATTGGTCATCGGCACTCGCTATGCTCTGGAGAATATCGCGGTGGAGCATGGCGTGTCATGTATAGAATATTCCTCTGCTAACGAGGTAATAGCATGGCTCGCTGACATACCGACAAACCGTAAGAGATATGAGCGAATGGCAGAACTGGGACGGGAAGCCGTCTTGGAACATCATGGGCGACAGCAAGTGTCACGCCAATTGTTCGGACTCGCAAAAAGCTGACAATTCATGATTTACTATATTGTCTTATTTGTAATATTAGGAGCCGCCATCGGCATCAAGCCCGAGCAGCAGAAATACAAGAAAGGGCTTCTGGTGGGCATCATTGCCTTCGTTTGTTTAGTATGCGGTCTGCGTGACATGTTGGGCGGGTACGACAACTACATCTACGGTGAGATTTTTGACTCCACAGCCCAAGACATACGCATGGGCTATCCTTTATCTATGTGGTCGGCTTTCAGGTGGGAACACTCTGAACCGCTCTATGCCGTATGGACGGTCTTGGTAGCCTTTCTTACCACCAACCGCTATATATTCCTACTCATCACTGCAATAGCTTTTTATACTTTGCTATATCATCATCTAACAAAGTATTCCGAGTATCCGTTTATAGCACTATTCATCTTTCTGTGTCTCTATTACTTTTTTACATTCACATATCTGCGCCAGATTCTTGCTATTGCGATTACATGGTTTGCCATTCCGTATGCCATAGACAGAAAGCCCATTCCTTTCTTTGTTATTACGGCTCTTGGTACACTGGTGCATAGTGGAGCGGTGATGTTCGTGTTGCTCTATCCCATTGCCAACAGGCGTTTCACACGCAATCAATACATCAGTCTCTTCGTGGTCGCCTTCCTTGTTGGCCTGACCCCTATCGGTTCTTTCCTCATAAGTACACTCGGTGGTGAGATCAACGAAGCAAAAGCCGAAGAGACAGCTGCTGGCAGTGGAGACGCCCGTCTGGACTATATTTTGGAAGCAGGATTCTTTATGTGGTACTTCATCAACAACTTCCGCCGAATCGGACAAAGTCGTTATTCCACCTGCATGATGAACATTGTCTTTCTTTTCATCCTTATGCTCCTGATGTTTGTGCGTTTCGAAAATGGCGGGCGATTGACTTGGGCGTTTATGATAGGCATTGCTTGCTGGGTAGCAGAAGGCATTGCCCATACTCGCAAAGCAAATATTACAAAGATTGCAATGTATGTTATGATGTGTCTATTGTATATTAGAATTGTCTATGGATGGGGAGAGTTACTGACTCCATACAAAACTTTTCTTACAAACGGTGTTCGCTATGATGCCATTTGGGAATCTAATGAATATGATCACCGCTATGATGAGGACAAACTATATAAATGGTAAGATAAGATGCTGATTACAGTTTTTACCCCTACATACAATAGGGCACATCTACTTCCGAGGCTGTATGAGAGCCTGTGCCGACAGACGTTCCGAGATTTTGAGTGGGTCATCGTAGACGATGGAAGCACGGATGACACAGAAAGTGTCGTCAATTCACAATTCATAATGCATAATTCACAATTCCCTGTTAGATATTTCTACCAAGAGAACGGGGGAAAGCACAGGGCCATCAACAGGGGGGTGAGGGAAGCACGAGGCGTATTATTCTTTATTGCAGACAGTGATGACTGGCTTCCTGATGATGCTCTTGAAATTGTGATGAAACAGTATGAAGAAATAAAGGATAACGATTCTTTTGCGGGAGTTGCAGGATTTGATGCATTCCCCAATGGAAAAAAAATTGGACATGGCAATGTTTGCTTTGATACCTTAGATTGTTCTGAGGTGGACTTCAGATGTAAATATAGAATAGCAGGTGATATGAAGGAGGTCTTTCGGACAAAAGTTCTAAAGGAGTTTCCATTTCCAGAAATAGAAGGTGAAAAGTTTTGTCCTGAAGAACTCCAATTGGTTCGTATCTCAAATAAATATATATTTCGATATTTCAGTCAGGTCATTTATATTGCGGAATATCAGCCTAACGGACTATCTGCCAAATTGAGGAAACTCAGGATGGACAATCCAATTTCAGCAGTTATGAATTATGCAGAAAACAACGAATTTGACGTGCCATTTAGACAAAAAATACGTAACTCCATTAACTATTGGAGATTCAGGTTTTGTATATTATCATCTAAAAGATGTGAAATTAAGAAGCTCCCGAAGCTGTCCAAAATTTGGAATATTTGCATGCCATTAGGATTTGTACTACACGTCTACGACAGGAGAGTCATAACAAAAAATGAAAGTAAAACAATATATTAAAAACATTTCTGACGAACGCTGGAACATTGGTTTCATTCAAAATCCTTTGGAATACATCTTGTCTGGAGAGTCTTTGAAAGTAGGATGGATGAAACATTCGTATAAAGACCGATGGTTTGCTGATCCGTTTATCCTTGATGTGACCGATGACATCATTCATGTTTTGGCAGAGGAATTCTACAAGCCAATTAAGCGTGGAAGAATTGCACATTTAATCATTGACAGGAATTCTTATGAACTAAAGCAATTGAATGTAGTTCTTGAACTGCCAACCCATCTTTCTTATCCTGCCATAGTCCGTAAAGATGGCAAAGTGTTCATCTGTCCTGAAAATGGAGAAAGCGGCACGTTGAATTTATACGAATATGATTCCAAAAACTTCCAATGCAAGAAGGTGGAGTGTCTGTTGAAAGAAAATGTTGCAGACGCGACTATGACAACACTTGATGGAAAAAGCTATCTCTTCTGTACGAAACATCCACATCCAAACGGAAATACTCTTCATATATACGAAAAAAACGAAAACGGAAGATTTAGTCCCTATAAAGAGTATGCCTTTGATGAGAACGTAGCAAGAATGGCCGGAGATTTCTTTGAATACGAAGAAAAACTATACCGTCCGACACAGGAATGTAATACTCAATACGGGCATGCAGTAACGCTACAGGAGGTTCAGAAAAAAGGGGATGAGTTCTATTTCAAGGAAGTCAGACGATTGTATTCTGTTCATCCCAAACTTAATGTTGGTATGCACACATTTAATATGTATAAAGGTGTCATTGTCACTGATGCTCTAGGATTTGATAACATGTGGATTCGAAATGTTTTAAAAACTCTAAAAGTACTATGAAAATCCTACAAGTTATTACTTCGCTACAGACGGGCGGGGCAGAAACACTGGTATGTCAGATGATTCCGAGGTTCAGAGCCATGGGACATCAGGTGGATCTGTGCCTGTTCAACGGCTTGGACACTCCGTTACTGGAACAGCTGCGGAAGAATGAGGATGTGAAGGTATACTTTCTTGGACATTCGTACTATAACCCGTGGTACATCGTGAAACTGGCAAGAATCATGCGGGACTACGACGTTATTCACACACACAACTCGTCACCTCAGTTGTTCGTGGCCATCGCCAACCTGTTCTGTCACAAGAAACTGGTGACAACGGAGCATAGTACGAACAACCGCAAGCGGGAGCATCCGATGTTCTCTTTCGTGGACAAGTGGATGTACCGACAATACAATTCCGTCGTATGCATCTCGGGCATAGCGGAAGATAAGCTAAAGGAGTATTTGCGATAGAACGATGAAAACAACGAATATCTGTACCATCAATAATGGTGTGGACGTAACGGCATTGCATCATGCAAAGCCGATAGACAGAGGAAGCATAGGCAGCGACGATAAGATGTTTGTCACCGTAATGGTGGCTGGTTTCCGGGAAGCAAAGGATCAGGACACGCTCATCCGCGCCGTCAGCAAGTTGCCGAAGGAACGGTTTGAGCTGTGGTTGGTGGGCGACGGGGCAAGAAGGCATCAGTTGGAGTCGCTCGTTGACAGTTTGCAGCTGAAGGCACGTGTACACTTTCTCGGCATCCGCATGGATGTGCCGAACATCTTAAAGGCTGCCGACGTGGTGGTGATGTCGAGCCATTGGGAGGGGCTGTCACTGTCGAACATCGAGGGAATGTCCGTGGGCAAACCCTTCGTGGCCAGTGACGTGAATGGACTACGGGAGGTGACGGAGGGCTACGGCATCCTTTTCCCGCATGGCGATGACGAGACATTGGCCAGCATCATCTTGCGGCTGTCGGAGGACAAGGCCTATTATCAAGAGGTGGCCGCCCGCTGTTATGAACGCGCCAGGCAGTTCGACATTAGCAAGATGGTAGAGGCATACAATGAAATTTATAAATCACTCTTCGCAAGCGAAGCGTCTCCTGACGTCGCCGAGTGGATTATTGAACAATGAAAAATAAAATGAAAATAATAAGGGCCTGCACGGTATCGATGTCCGTGGGTTTTGTGGAGGGGATGCTGCCAGACCTCATGCGAAAGTACGAGGTGGTGCTGCTGTCTTCGCCTGGGCCGGAACTGGATGCGGCACGGGAGAAGCATGGCGTCAGGACGATTGAGGTACCGATGGAGCGGCATATCTCACTGAAGCGGGATGTGGCAGCACTATGGCAGCTTGTCAAGATGTTCCGGCGGGAGCGCCCTACCATGGTTCACTCCATGACGCCCAAGGCTGGAATGTTGTGCATGGTGGCGGCATGGATGACAAGGGTGCCCGTTCGGGTACATACTTTTACGGGGCTGGTCTTTCCCACGGCCACAGGGCAGAAGAGACGCGTGCTGATGGCGACGGACTGGCTAACTTGTGCCTGCGCCACTCACATCATTCCTGAAGGAGAAGGAGTGAAGAACGACCTGCTGAAGAACGGAATAACGAAGAAGCCGCTGCGGGTGCTGGGTTATGGCAACGTGCGCGGTGTGAATATGGAACGGTTTTCACGCCGACCGGAGGTCATGGAGTTGGTCACACGGAAATCTCTGAAATCACATAATTGCTTTACCTTTTTGTTCGTTGGACGCATCGTAAGGGACAAGGGTATCAACGAGCTGGTATTGGCGTTCACTAGATTATACAAGGCCGACAAGAGCATCAGGCTGGTGCTGGTAGGATGGTTCGAGGATGAGCTGGATCCCATATCCGAGGAGACACGGCGTGCCATCAGCGAATGTGCGGGAATCGAGGCCGTGGGAGTGAAAAAGGGCGACGAGCTGCTGGCCTATTATGCCGCCAGTGACTGCTTTGTGTTTCCTAGCTACCGCGAGGGCTTCCCCAATACGGTGTTAGAGGCTGGGGCCATGGGACTGCCGAGCATCGTGACCGATATCAACGGCTCGCGCGAGATTATTGTGCAAGGAAAGAATGGAATCATCATTCCACCGAAAAATGAGGATGCCCTCTACGAGGCTATGTGGCGAATTGTTCATGACCCTGGGAAATGCAAAGCCATGGCTGTAGAGGCTCGTCCGCTGATTGCCAGCCGCTTCGAGCAGTGTTTCGTTCGCAAGTGCCTTTATGACTTCTATGATGAGATTCTGTAAATAAGGAATAAAAAACGTTATTTACAAAAAGCATGTACAAACACTTCTTCAAGCGGTTCCTGGATTTCTGGATTTCGCTCATTGCACTAATCTGTATATCTCCCGTATTGTTGGTGGTAGCCATTTGGTTACATTTCGCCAACAAGGGGGCTGGAGCGTTCTTTTTGCAGGAACGGCCTGGTATGGATGGGAAGATCTTTAAGGTAATCAAGTTCAAGACAATGACGGACGAGCGGGATGAGAACGGGGAACTGTTGCCTGATGATGTGCGATTGACCAAGGTGGGGAGGTTTGTGCGTAGCACATCAATTGATGAGTTGCCGCAACTCATTAATGTACTGAAGGGTGACATGGCACTAATTGGGCCAAGGCCCCTGACCGTGGACTATTTGCTCGTATATACCGAGGAACAAAACAGACGGCATGAGGTACGACCGGGTATCAGCGGTTGGGCGCAAGTGCATGGTAGACAGAATTGTAAGTTGAGTAAAAAGTTCCAAATGGATGTGTGGTATGTAGACCATTGTTCATTGAAAACTGACCTCCAAATAATATGGAAGACAATTACTATCGTATTCAAACGATCAGACATTGGTGAAGGAGGATCTTGGGATATAGATGACTTAGGATATAGTTTAAAAATGAGACAACTTAAAAAACAAAAAAATGGCAGACAATAAGAAATTAATGATTCTTGGAACTAACGAATACCAAAATCCACTCATTCTACGTGCGAAAGAACTTGGATATGAAACACATGTATATGGATGGCCTGTAGGTGAGATAGGAGAAAAAACTGCGGATGTCTACCATCCAGTGAATGTCATGGACTATGATGCCATATGGACTGAATGTCAGAAATTACAGCCCTGTGGTATTGCATCTATCTGTTCTGAAGTATGTATGCACCCAATGAATTTTCTATTGAGGAAGATGGGAATACCATGCAATAGTGAATGGACTGAAAAAGTTTCCACGGACAAATATTTGATGCGGAAAGCTATGGAAGAAGGTGGTGTGGATAGTCCCAAATATATGCTTGTTACTGACAAAATGCCAATCAATGAGATTCTGACAGCCATCAAAGACTTTCATTATCCATTAATAGCAAAACCGGTTGACCTTAGTTCAAGCAGAGGAGTAATAAAAATAGATGACGCAGATAATCTACAAAAATCCATCCAATATGCAATGGGGTGGTCAGAGAAAAAAGAAATAATACTTGAAGAATATATTGAAGGACAAGAATACAGTGGTGAGAGTATTGCATATAAAGGAAAATACAAATTACTTGCAGTAACAGAGAAACATACTACAGGAGCTCCTCATTTTGTTGAAACAGGGCATAAGCAGCCAGCACACTTATCACCAGAGATGTATGATAAGGTTGAGGATACTCTGTACAAAGCATTTTCCGCGATGAAAATAGAGTATGGAGCAATTCATCCTGAATTTAGAATAACCAAGGATGGAAGAATATATTTCATGGAGATTGCAACCCGCATGGGAGGCGATTGTATTGGCACTGATTTGACTCCATTATCTTCTGGTTATGATTTTATGGGTATGGTAATAGATATCGGATGTGGAAATGAGCCGAATTTCACAAAAATACGTGAGTCAGAATCATCAGAGATACGCTACATTATGTCACAGGAAGATTTGAACGAATTCGAGAGAATCTGCAAAGAAGAACCTAATTGTATTTGGAGATATAGCAAGATTAATGCTTTATCAAACAAACCTGTACTAAAAAGTGCCGATAGGGCTGGCTATTATATTATTGTTAATAAATAAAGAAAATGCAAACGTATGGATATTAAAAAGAACATTGTGGTCTTTGGTGCTACTGGTCATTTAGGCACACATATTTCAATACATTTAAAAAACAAGGGATATAATGTGATTGCTGTTGGACGACGACGAAGTGATAATGGTTTCTTTGCAGATCATGGAATTGAGTATTTTAGTTTAGACATATCAGATGCCAACAGTTTCGATTGTTTACCAACAAATAATATTTATGCAGTTGTTCATTTTGCAGGTGCTTTACCTGCATCTATGAAAGGATATGATGCTAATCTATACATTTCATCCATCATACAAGGTACACTTAATGTCCTTGAATATACGCGAAGAATTCATGCAGACCGCATAGTGTTCCCACAATCCCTTTTTGATGTTAGCTATTTATTTGGCTCAAAAGTCCCAATTCCTGCAGATGCCGAGCGAAGAGCACCCCTTAAAGGCGATCACGCAATGTATGTGATTGCCAAAAATGCAGCTGTTGATATGGTAAATCATTATTATGTGACTTATGGAATCAAGCGTTTTATTCTACGTCTTTCAAGAGTTTATATGTATGACCCCAATCCATATACTTATACAGATGGCAAGAAGGTCATGGTAATGGATAGGTATTTTATATATAAAGCAATAAAAGGAGAGGATATAGAAGTTTGGGGAGACCCATATCGGTTACTTGAAACATGTTGTGTGAAAGATTTTCTTCAAATCGTTGAAAAGTCTTTAATCGCGAATGTTCCTGGTGGTATTTATAACATAGGCAGTGGTGGTAATACTTTATTGCAGCGAGTTAAAGATATCATCGAAGTGTTTAGCCCCAAAGAAAAGCCTTCTAAGATTATCCTATGTCCAGAAAAGTCCAATTCCACACAATTCGTTTTGGATATTCGAAAAACCGTATCAGAACTCGGTTATGAACCAAAATTTAGTTGGAAACAATATCTTTTTGATTTTAAGAAAGAAATGGAAACACAGCCTTTTTCTCAATTATGGGGGCGTGAAGAAGACTATATTGATTTAGAATAATTTTTTGATACGTCATATAAAGTAACTGGCAATAATGTCAAACTTGCAACAGAAGCATGACATATACTTATGATATAACTCAAGATAAAAATTGGAACAGCATCGTAATGAGTTTTACAAATTACGATGTCTATTATCTGAGCGGCTATGTAAAGGCATTTCATATTCATGGTGACGGTGACCCGTTCTTGCTCTATTATGAGGAGAACGGATTACGGGCTATCTATGTGTATATGCGTCGTGAAACGGCATTGCCAGGGATGTATGATTCGGTGACGCCATACGGATATGGCGGTGTGCTATTTGAGGGTAACACCTCGGAAGAGAACCGTAAGGCTTTCTGGGATGCATACGTGCAGAAGATGCACGAAGAGAACATAGCGGATAACTTCGTGCGCTACCATCCCGTGCTGAGAAATGCAGAACCGATGAAGGCGGTTTCCAATGTCATTGACTTGGGTAAGACTATTGCCTTAGATTTGGTTTCACCCGATGTGATATGGGAGAACATCATCAGCAAGAACCGCAATATGATTCGCAAGGCAGAGAAGAACGGGATAGAGATACATCATGGTAAGGACTTGGAATTGTTCCAGGATTTCCGTCGCATCTATAATGCTACGATGGATAAGGACAATGCTGAAGAGTATTACTACTTTGGTGAGCAGTTCTACGAGTCCATCCACAACGACCTGCGTGAAAACTATGAGATGTTCTATGCCGTACTGAATGGAGAAATAATCGCCATGAGCATCATGCTCTTTGCCAACGGACAGATGCATTATCATCTGTCGGGCTCAATGGCTGAGTACAGGAACCTCGCACCTACGAATCTCTTGTTGTACAAGGCGGCACTATGGGGATGCCAGCAGGGATTCAAAACCCTCCATCTGGGTGGCGGTGTAGGTTCGGGTGAGGACAACCTCTATAAGTTCAAGGCTGCCTTTAACCGTCACTCCAACTGTCAGTTCTCTATCGGCAAAGAGATTTTTGACCAAGAGAAGTATGATGAGTTGGTGAAGATTCGTAGGGAGAGCGATGCGACATTTGATGAGACGTCACATTATTTCCCGTTGTATAGGGCGTGAGAAATCAGAATGATTTATATACTGGTCTCTATGCTCAATATATTGAACTGCGGTCGAGCTTCCAATAAGTAGACTGCTATTTTGATTTACACATTACCAAATAAAGAGCAACTTCCTACCATTACTCAGGTCTTGGGGATGGCGAGGAAATTTGTAGGACAAATGCCTATAAGGCATATTATGCCCTACGACGCGCCTGTGGATAATGACAGTCTGTTTCTGCTGAACAGGACGGCGAGCGGGCTGTTCACGCTGAAGCCAAACATCACAAGGCAGCCATGTCTTTTTTATGGGGATAGTGAGTACCACAGAGTGTTGCAGTCGTCGTGGTGTAGCCTAAGCCGTGAGCACTACATGATAGAGAACGTGTTGAGGGAGGAGTTTGAACTGACAATGGAGTCGCACCCTCTCTACAAGCTGTTCCGCGATGGAGTGCCTACACGAAAACAATCAGTGAGGATTGTCAATCCCTTCGGGAACGCCGCGGCATACGGGTTCCCATCACCTATGCTGTTGCTGACATCCTCTTTGGCAGTCGCTGCATTTATGGCAACACACAAGAGGAACGAAACGACGGGGGGCTGGTACGCTGTGCCAGAGCATGATGAGAATGGTGAGGTGAATGTGGGTGTGCTCTATGTGATGGAACTGGCAATGCCATTCCCCATGATGTTGGGACTGTCGTGTATCGGTATGCAGGCTTTCAAGAGGCCAGGAGTAATGCGGTTATTCGGGCAGAATGTCGGTACTGCAGAAAATTTTAATGAGCACAGAATGGTGACAGGTTTACAGTTCCGTCAAAAGCCTTCTGAAGTGAAGGAGTTGGAAAGACTCTTCAATATGGGAGAGTTGCTGACTCCTGATGAACTGATTGCAAAGAAGGCAAGGGATATTCTTACCAACCGTTGTGTTTCGGAAGAGGCTTTTGAAAGAAATCTAAAAAGCAACCCTCGTGATGATCGTGAGGAAAACCTGCGAAGACTGGCGAATGCTGGGGTTCAAATCGAGAGTGATGCGAAGCATAGATTCACTGAGGAAGAACTGAACAGGGAATTCTACCCAACGGCAGAGGATGAGTGGAACAAGATGTTTAGTAATGTTGTCGCAGTACACCCAGGGTTCGACAAATTGCTTTATGACTTGCAGAACTTCCCTAATACAGAGAACGGCAAAAAATTCTTCAGAAAATGAGTGCAAGACAAAAAAAGTTCTGGAGAGGAATTAAATTGCCAATGCTGATTGTTGCGGGAGTTGCCGCTTTCCTCTATTTCATTGTACCAATCGCAGAGTGGCTGATTGTGGACAGGACTATTGCTGTGTATAATGAGGTGAATGAAAGGTTTGCTATGGACAATGATGAGGAGTGTTTTTATGAAGGCGTGATAGTAGATACCGTTATCACACCATCTGCAAAAAATAAAGGTAAGGTTGATACAATACTACATCGACAGACCATACGGATTATACCTCCAGAGAAATCCGGAGACGAGAGACCAAGTCGTGAGGATGTTGGCATGTTTGGCGACAGCGCAGGTATGCTGAATGCCATTTTCTCTTTTATGGCTTTCATAGCGGTGTTGGTAACATTATGGTTTCAGCGCAATAAAGATGACAACGACAGGCGCAATGGAGCAAGGGTGCAGTTCGAACAGGAGTTCTTTGCGATGGTTGGGATGCTGGAGGAGATTGTGGCGCATTTAAAATTTACCGACTACGAGAATGTGGAAAATGCGAAGCCCGTAGGCTGTGCGAATAACGATTTGTTGAAAGGATATGGTATAAATCCGAAAAAGGAAGATGATGGTGAAGTAGACAAGTACAAGCCTAATGTCGTGGAAGGTAGGGAAGTTTTTGAATATCTTTACAAAGACCGTGAGAACTACAATTTGTTGAAATACCTGAATAGCGAGGACCCCAATAGTTCATATAGTTCTGAAGAGGCACAGCGGATGTGCTTTGACGGTACGCTGGATCACTATTTCCGTTACTTGTATCGTATATTGAAACATATTGATGAGAGTGAGCTTTTAGAACAGCTGGACGACTCAGAGACTGAACGCGAAAAATATGCCCATCTGTTAAGGGCACAGTTGTCAAACTATGAGTTGTTAATGTGGTTCTATAATGGCTTGCTGGGCGACGAACATCCAAGAACCGTGAAAAGATTGATTGAGCGTTATGCTATGTTCAACAACCTCAGGGCTTGGGAGTTGGGGAAGAAGGATAGTGAATACTATCAGAACATCTTGGATGGGGAAATGTTTGAAGACCCAGAAAACTATGACGAGAAAACCAAATACAGCGTGACAGCATTCTGGAGCAAAAAGAAACTAAGCGAATTTAATAAAAAGTTAGTGAAAGAGCAAAAAGCATCAGGGCTATGTGAGAAGCTGAAAGAAAGTTGGAGAAATAGATGGGAGGTTAGGAAGAAAAATGAAACAAAAGAGCAGGAGAAGGAAGATGCAAACCCCAAAACGGTGATAGAAGAGAGTTCACCCTCAAAGCCTAAATCGATAGAAAAGCAACCTAAGCAAACCTCAAAGAAAGGAACCAATAACCCTAAGAAAGGGAAAAATAATGGTCGCAAAAAAAAGGATAATATGAGAGATAAACAAAAAGAAAGATTAAGAAAAAATACGGGAAAAAGGTTGACTTCTTAGATTACGATTCATTAAAAGAGATAGTCCATTGGTTACGGTTACAGCTGTAACCATGTAACTTTTTTGCCTCCTTGATTAATTCTATTATTTTACAAACGTCTGTTTGTCAATATATTACAGCGTAGCTGCACCATTGTTCCGTCCTCTGCGGTTACATGGTTACAGTTGTAACCGTAACCGCTTTTGTATGTCGGATATTATACCTTGCAGGGAGAATAATTAAGGCTCACAGGGGAGAAACCTATGGGTAACAGGGAGAAAGACGGTTCCTTTCTATTGTTTACTTATACCCAAATGATAGTGTGCCTATACGCAAACGACTGTTCGACTACACTCAAATTGAAACGCTTTTCAAAACGATGAACAATTCATACTCGCTTCATCACGCTATTGGTTATCGTTACAGTTCCGTCCATTGACTACCGTCTTTGTCCGTCACTCGGCCGCTCGGCTTTGTCTAACGTATGTATTGAAAAAAAATTATCAAAAAATCATTCAGCTCAGTTAGGGTTCGCTCGACCAATGGTCGCTTGTTCCCGTAGGGTCTCAAGAACGTTAGCGTCACTTGAAAAGATGAGCGATCAGGCGGCGGTATGGTATAATGACCATGTGATATACCCCGATAAGGTGAGGCTTAACTGCTATTACTACCGTCACTACTCTTTTATCAAGGACATACAGATGATAGTCTGTACAGTGCTTGGAAAGAAGATGAGGTATGCTGGAGAGGAGATATGATTAAGGAGAGAGGTATGGGCGTTCTCAAGACTCGCAAGCTCGAATGAGCGACAGGGTCGAGCGTTGTTCATACCTCTTTGTGCCTCAGTGGGGCGAAAGAAATTACTAGAAATCTTGCAGAATTTGAAATAAAAGTAGTAACTTTGTCGCCGTGAAACTAAGTTTTTGAAGATATATGTGTACATATAATGTGAGAA